>Ga0209179_1000015_pt1 | contig 50401 bp, 45 predicted proteins | sample Rivendell_Oct201_11_FD_188352 | JGI IMG/M metagenome (GOLD analysis project Ga0209179, IMG submission 188352) | Vadose zone soil microbial communities from the Eel River Critical Zone Observatory, Northern California, USA -... | ecosystem: Host-associated > Plants > Roots > Rhizosphere > Soil ...
CCTGCAGGCGCGCGCCATCATCATCGCGACGGGCGCGCAGTACCGAAAGCCGTCACTCGAGAAGCTTTCGCTGTTTGAGGGCGCCGGCATTTACTACAGCGCGACGTTCATGGAGGCTCAGGTCTGCAGCAGCGAGGAAGTCATTGTCGTCGGAGGCGGAAACTCCGCTGGGCAAGCCGCGGTATTTCTCGCGCAGACTTCGAAGCACGTTCACGTGCTCGTCCGATCGGGCGGGCTGGCCGACACCATGTCACGCTATCTGCGTCGCCGGATCGAGGAGAGCCCGTCGATTTCCCTCAGAACCCATACGGAGGTCATCGGTCTCGAAGGAGACGGGCATCTCGAGCGGGTGCGTGTGCGGGATAAGAGCTCAGGGGCGGTCCAGGCGCTCGACATCCGGCACGTCTTCATGATGACGGGCGCCGTGCCAAACACGATCTGGCTCGACGGCTGCATCGCGCTCGACTCAAAGGGATTCATCAAGACGGGGCCAGACCTCACGCCGGACGACCTGACGTCTGAGCAATGGACGCTCACCCGGCCCCCGCTTCTACTCGAAACCAGCCGACCCGGCGTGTTCGCCGTCGGCGATGTAAGAGGTGGGAATGTCAAACGGGTAGCTTCAGCCGTGGGTGAGGGCTCGATTGCGGTGTTCTTCGTTCACCGTGCGCTCGCCGAGTAGATTGGCACGAGGATGACATCATGACCACCAGTGAGTGCGCTCATATTGCCGCCATCACCACAGTCAGGCACGAGAAACGCCACGAATGCGAAGAGTGTGTGAAGACCGGTAGCCAGTGGGTTCACCTGCGCGTCTGTCAAGAATGCAGCCGAACACTGTGCTGCGACGACTCGCCAAATCGCCACGCCTCCAAACATGCTCGTGCAACCGGCCACCCGGTGATCGCATCGGCCGAGCCCGGCGAACGCTGGCTGTATTGCTATCCCGATGACGCCTTCTCCGAATACTGACGCTCGCGGGGTCCGGGTGCATTAGGGGGTACTTCGCGCCAGATTGTGACCTGAGGCCAAGTAGACCACGACGGACGGAACCACCGCCCTTATCAATCAATTAGTTCCTCGCCGCCAAATGCCGACTCGGCGACGTTTGCCGCAGACGCAACCCGGCCTTGGTCTGTCTTAGTGTCCGCGGAGGCACCGCTAGCAGTGGATTGGGCAATAAACCAGGTGCTAGGCCTCGACATCCTGGTCCACCTCAGGCTCGTGGCGGGCAATGTTGTTGAAATCACAAAAAGCGATACTATGCATTTGCGGGGATCCTGGCCTGATCAACAAACTTTCACCCGAGGTCCACTGAAATGAAAAGGCTAACTGAGGCCAAAGTGACGGATCTTAAGCATCGGCGAGCCGCCGCTCTTTTGACGCCCACTGACCTGAAGCCCGCGGCCACGCGAGATATTGCCGGAGCCATGAATGCGCTGCTTGCCGACATTTTTGCCCTCTATTTGAAGACGAAGAATTTTCACTGGCACATGAGCGGGCCGCACTTCCGCGATTATCATTTGTTGCTCGATGAGCAGAGCGACCAGCTGTTTGCGATGACGGATCCCATCGCTGAGCGCATTCGCAAGGTGGGCGGTTCCACGTTGAAATCTATTGGGCACATAGCCCGATTGCAACGAATGTCGGACAACGATGCGGACTATGTCGAGCCACGGGACATGCTTGCGGAGCTTGGCGGGGACAATCAGGCTCTGGCCGCCAGATTTCGCGAAGCCCACAACGTCTGCGACGAACACCGCGACCTCGCAACCGCCAGCCTGATAGAGGTATGGATCGATGAAACCGAGCGTCGCGCCTGGTTCCTATTCGAATCGACTCGCGAAGGCAGCAACCACGGCGGTTGAATCTGGCGTCGTGGGCTGTAATCATTTTTGCGTGGGCAGAGGCGTCCATTGTTAGTGCGGTTCCGCAATAATGGCGTGAGTCGCCGTTTTGCCAGACCACACCCCGACGCGGGGAGGCACTGATGAGTGATCCTTTCGTCGTCTGTTTTACCTGTCTCGATGAAGCCCGATAAGCCCGGCGCACGCCACACTCGCTCAAAGCTCACAAGTTGAACGGGTCCCGGTCTCACGCTCGTTGCGCCTTACCCTGCGTGCGACTTCTGTGATACTCCGCGGCAACGAGGCGTGCAAAATCGAAACCGAACCATCTCAGGCGTTCACTGAGAAATCCGTCGCACATTCTGACCAAAAAGGCCCGTAAGGGCGCTTTGCCCGCGCGCAGAGAGCAATATACCGGGCTGAATGCGCCGAAATAGCCAATTTCCCGAGTTCGCATCCAGCCTCGCGGTTAGATGCGGACTGGTTGGCGGAGAGGGTGACAGTCACATCGCCGTACAATTAGTTGTTTTATAAGTACTTCCTTCGCCTAGTGCAGTGAGTACCCCTACGAGTATCCCCAGCCACACGCCCCGGCAAATCGGCGTGGATTTTGCCCGCTGAGTCGTGACGTCCGCGCCGCCATCATGATTGCCGCCAAGCGTGAACGTCTCTCCAATGCCGATCTTCAAGTATTAAAAGCATCAGGCTCCGCCGAGGAGCTATCGCAATCTCGTGAACTGGGCCTGAAGCGACTTCGCCAAGGAATTAGCATCGTCGAGAAGGGGCAGCATGTGGCCAAACGCGTTGGGGATACGAGTCGCAAGTTCGCGGAAATAGGACAACACTGCATCGCTACATGAAAGCAATTCATCCTTGGAAACCTTAGGAACGGTAGCACCGGGAGATGAGTGCATCACTTGGCTCCTCAAGGCGTGTCCGTTTAGTAGCGCTTGGCCCCAACCTTTCCCGAGATCGACAACGAAATCCGCCTGATCGACGCAACGCGCCAACACGGCAGGGATTGCTTTAACGCGCTTCTTGAATGGATGCTGCTCACTATCCAGCCAGACTTCGCCATCGTGCCCAACCCCGACAGCCGCTTCATTCAGAAAAAGGGTATCGGTCTCCGTAAAGGCACGGGGCATGTCTCGCATTTTCCATTGCGCGACGACGGTCAGCTGCGCTTCCAACATCGCAAAAAGCAAGACAAGCGCAGCACGCGTGAGCATGCTACCCGGAGAATCGGCCTCGCACGGATGGCCCAGGGCAATCTGGGTCATGAAAACGGAGTCCAGCCATTCTCCGGAAATGACTTCACTTACTCCTTTCTCCGCCATAGTGGAGATCTCCCGACCCGGTCCTCGCTTCCCAAAAGTGCGATGGCCGATTCCCATGTCATCCTTCGTTGGGCCTTTAATCGTCCATAGCATGTGCGTGTACCCGATCAGATATGGATGCACAGATCGCCTGACAGAGTGCAGATACAACTCGACAGCATCTATCGCCTCCGCGGCCTCCCACCAGCCCGGTGCAGCAACGTATCGATCCCATGTTGGGTGAATAATTGCATCGCGGCGCGCGATTGCAAGCTTCATCTTTTTTGCCGCGGCGGAACGCGGAGACAGCACGAAATGGCGATCGATCGCGCTTGCTAAGAGTGCCGGCACGATCTGCATTCTCTCAACAAGCTTCTGGTGCATGCGCCTTTCGATTAACCGCCCGTTCTCGTCGATTGTCAATTCGACGCCTCTCGCGAAATCCGCATGAGGCTTGGCGAACTTACCGGGGCGCGCGTCCATGAATCGCAGAGCAATTCCTGCCAGATAGGTAAGATTGCTCTCCAGCGCCGCAGTAGCCAATAAGATTGTAGACTTGGACAGCGCCCGGTTATCACGAAGGTCCGGTATTGAGACCAACATGTTGCGCGCATCGCGCAGGTGGACCAGAGCGAGCTCCACGTTCTTTTGATGCTCTTCAAAGGCGATTTGAATCAAATCGTCGTCTGGCTTTGCCTCGGCAGGCTCGGCGAGTGCGCTCGGACTCATAATTCGATGTTCACTACGCTGCCAGTACGCTGGAACACTTCAAGAAACCGACGCCGCGTTGTCGAGCGCGCACCTTGCATTCAGGAAGAATTGTACCTTCCCAGAACTGCACGTCGGCAGTAAAGGAAACCATCATATCTTTCATATAGTTACAACCTAAAAGGTCCCCTGATACGGATCATAGTCAATAGATTGCGCAACGACAATGTCAAGTCTATAATCAATGATTATCGCAGGGAGTCTGTCATGTCTCAGTCGATCCGCACTATTACATCTTTGCCGCGCCTAATCCGTGCGGCACCTGATCCGCTCGGCCTTTATTTCCGTGCGGGGCGTAACGATCACCGAGAAGTTCTGGACTTGTTAGCCGCAGGCGAAACGCGATTCTTTGGTGTGGTCTGCGATCCCACACATGCAAAGTTTCAGAGAGAAATGATGGAGCGAGCGGTGCAGCGTCGATTAGATGTGATTTTGGATCCTCGCACGCAGGCTTCTGCAACGATCGGCGGGTTCAGCGACGCGTTAGGTGATCTACCCTGGGGGCGTGGCCGTGCGCACGTCGAGGATGATTTTCGAGCCGCCGCCGGGCGGCGCCTCATCGCAAACTTGGCCCGCTTCGTCGCCGACAATGGCTATAGCCAAGTTCTCACTCCGTCGCATTTTATTCGCTCCACGTCAGAGGACTGGTGGGACATTGATATCCGCTGCGCAAGTGAGCTGCGCGAGGAACTGGATCGGATCGGATGCTCGCACGTGTCGATCCTTTGCTCGCTCGCGATCTCGTACGCCATGTTGCGCGATCCTGTAGAGCGCCGAAATCTGATTCAGGGCCTCAAGAGAATGCCGGCTGAAGGGCTTTGGCTGGCGGTCGATGGCCTAGGGTCAGCTAGTACGTCCGCTGGCGTACGCAGTTACCTCGAAGCGGTAGCGGACTTTCATGGGCTAGGCATACCGGTGATCGCCGATCACGTCGGCGGGCTTGTTGGTCTTGCCTTCGTTGCCTTTGGCGGTGTGGGCGCCATCGCACATGGGATTACGCATGGCGAGCGATTTGATACCGCCCACTGGCGCCGCCCTCGTGGTGCGAAATCTTTTGGCATGCCGCGGCGAGTGTATGTGCCAACGCTGGATATGCTATTAAAACCCGCTGAGGCGCAGAGTCTGTTTGATTTCGGACGACGTGCCGCGGGACTATTTGGATGCCGCGACTCGCAGTGCTGCCCACGTGGCATCGCCGACATGCTCCACAACCCTGCACAGCACTTCCTGCGACAGCGGATTGATGAAATCTCGAAGCTGACGGTGATTCCGCCATCGCTGCGCGCTGGCCGTTTCGTTGAGCAGCGCGTGCGGCCGACAACGGACGCGGTTCTTGCCGCATGTGGGCTCGATTGGACAGATCCCGCAATGGCGAAGCGTATGCACGAGCAACGCCTACGACTCGATCGCATGCGAGTAACGCTCGGCGATATGGCCGAGCAGGCGCGCTCGCATGCTGACCGATCAATTGCGGCCGCTCCTCAAAGGCGTATCGTGCGAGTCGTGTCGGATCGACCGTCTCCCGCATCCTGAGATCGCTGTAGTCTTTTGAGTGGAGAGGTGGTGGCTATGAATACGAATGTGATCGCACGCAAACTCGATCTTCTGCAGGAAAAAGCGGCGATGCGCTCCGTTGATGTCGCTAACCTCCTGGGAACTCGGCCAGAAACGGTCTCTCGCTGGAACCAGGGGAAGGCCTTCCCACGGTCGGACGCACAGCGCATGCTTCTCGACCTGGGTTATATCGTCGAGCAGCTCGCGGATTTCTATGAGCCGCGGGAAGCGCGCCTCTGGTTATATTCTCGGCAAAAGCTACTGGGGGGTGCAATCCCGGCAGAGTTAATACGGGACGGTAAAGCGCAGGACGTGATCTCAGTAATCGATCAACTGCGAGACTCGGTGCACGTCTGATCAATCGATCAAAGCGCGCACACGCGGATGGTTCACGATTCTGATCTCCTTGACCGACTGAGTGCCTTCACTCCGGTTCGTTTTGATGACGTCGTGTTCCGTGCGACACGGTTGGGCCTTGATCCTTTGACTGGATCCTATGCGGGCGGAAGGTGGACTCCGCGAGACTCAACGCAAGTTCTCTACAGCAGCTTTGAGCTGGACGGTGCGATCGCTGAAATCGCGTTTCACCTCGCGCTGCTCACGCCCTACCCTACGAAGCCCGTGTTGCTCCATCGCCTAAGGGCGACAACGCGGACCACAATTCGCCTGCTTCGCACGGACCTTGATGGGCTAGGCGTCGAATTAAGCCAGTACCAATCGATAAACTATGCCCGTACGCAGGCTATCGGCGCCGCCGTCTCTTTCCTAGAATGCGACGGGCTAATTGTCCCTTCAGCACGCTGGTCGTGCGACAATCTCGTGATCTTCATGGACAATCATCGTCTTGAGGAAACCCTTGAACGCGAAAAGTCCGACAGCGTTGATTGGCTCGCATGGGCTCGAGATCATGGTCGCCTCTGATTGCACCTCGTGCTATTTCTCAATCCCGCATCATCTCAGCGGAGGTGTGCTTTCCTAATAGGGGCCTCAAGTCCGCGAAATCTCGATACGACCTCTCACGTGGCTTCGAGGGGCAATAGCCGACATTTGCTCCTGTGCTACCTCCCACTCCCACATCGTCACAACAAAGACATGCTTTCCGAGTGCGGCCTTCAGCGCCGAGGGATCGAGTCCGCGCGCGAGTAGGTTGCGAGCAAAATAGTGACGTGACCTTGCCAGATTGAGCGGGACGTCCGGATAGAATCCCAAGGCGAACGTCTTGCACTTCTGCGCGAAGCGGTAGGCGTACCGCCAGCAGCGCGTCCCTTTGGGAGTCACCAGCAGGTGCAAGCCTCCGCCATTCGAGATCTTTCGTGAATAGCGAAGCGGCCTGATGGCTTGCAGCTCGGCTTCGGTCAGCATGTGAGCAGCTGAGTTCTGGTGCATCCGCGGTCATGCGTCACTACAGTGACCTTACGTCCGTCGATTGCGGCGTCATGGCATGCCAATGCACGTGCCCAGCGATGTTTGAGAGAGCACAATCGACGCGGGCCGCCTCGGCCAAATGAGAATTGTCGCTTGTGAATGCGATGCGCGAGTTCCGCACCCGCAAGCATAACGGCTGCGGTGCGAAAAGACTTGAGGGCAAGCATTGGTGCGCAGCGGCGCTTGATCGCTCGATGATCTTGCTCGACGATGTTGTTGAGATAACGGCAACTGCGTACGACGACAGACCGCCAGTCAGGGTTCTCTTGCCCTAGCAATCGCAATGCCCTGTGAGTGGCTGCATTGCCGTCCAAGTTCACCTTGCGGAGCCGCAAGGGCTGGTGGGTCGTCAGGGCCTTGCTAAAGAAGGCACGTGCAGCCGCCTCGCTTCGTTCAGTACACAACAGGGAATCAACGGTCTTGCCGCGCTTATCGACGGCCCGGTAAAGATAATGAGGGCCGCCCCGTACCGAGACTGCAGTTTCGTCCATCCTCCAGGACGGTTGCACATGCCGGGCATAGCGATCCCAGCGCCTTTCGAACTCTGGCACGTACCGCTGCACCCAACGCAAAATGGTCGAGTGGGATACGATGACGCCTTGCTCGGCCATCATCTCCGAGAGATCTCGATAGCTGAGCCGGTACGTCAAGTACCAACGCACACATAACACGATGATTTCGGGCTGAAATTTGCGACGCCGATAGATTGGATCCCGAACGATGGCATTGGTCATGGGGCCTTCTCACAAAAGGCCGAATTCTAGTTCCGACCCGCAACGCACCAGAACCCAAAAGTACCCCCACATGGGGCCGGCTGTCTACGGTCTTACGCGAAATAGGTCGGACGCGATTTCAGCTAATGAGCCGTGTTTTCTTGTGTTTTCGAACTTCCGCGAACGCGGGCGAACGAATAGTTGGCGGAGAGGGTGGGATTCGAACCCACGTGCCGGAATTACCCGACCATCCGATTTCGAGTCGGCGCCGTTGTGACCACTTCGGTACCTCTCCGGACTGCGCGAACCGGCGAGCTGCTATTCTAGCCGAATCGCCGGAATCATGAGATCAGCAATGCGCGTCTTGGTGATGGCCCTGGTCGTGGCGATTGGAGCGCCGGGCTGCGAGCCCGGGCCGACGGGGCTGGCGCAATTGCGTGCGCGTGGCGAATTGCGGGTGGCGACGCTCAACCAGCCGACCACCTACTACCTGGGCTCCCAGGGTCCCCAGGGCTTCGAATACCGGCTGGCGCGCGCCTTTGCCGACAGCCTCGGGATGCATCTCACCATCGTGCCCGCCCGCGACCGCGGGAGCCTGCGCGCGCTGCTCGCGGATGGGGGCGCCGACATCGCGGCCGCCCAGCTCACGGCCGACGAGAACTGGAAGCGTGTTGGACTTGCGACCGCAACTTACCAGGAGATCCAGGAGCTGGTCGTGCAGCGGCGCGGCAGGCCGCCGAGCCACAACATCGCGGCCCTGAACGGTGCGCGGGTCGTCGTGCGCGCCGACAGCCCGCAACTACAGCTGCTGCGTGACCTGCGCGCCAGCGGCGCGACCTACCTCGCCTGGACCGAACTGCCACGGGAGCAGGCCGATCCGCTCGATTGGCTGAGCAGCGGCGATGCTGACTACGCCATCGTCGATCGTAACGAGTTCGAGTTCGCGCGCCACCTGTATCCGGAAGTTGCCATCGCCTTTACGCTCCCCGATCCCCGGCCGGTGCAGTGGCTGGTACGCCGCCCCGACCTGGAGCTGCGCGATGCCGTGAACCGATTTTTCGTCAGCGCGCGCGATTCTGGATTGCTGCGCCGGCTCACCAGCGATGCCGAAGCGGAGGCCGGCGACTTCGAGTACCTGGAGGCGCGGCGGTTTCAGGACGACATCGGCTCGCGACTGCCCGAATTGCGCGCCTGGTTCGAGCAGGCCGCGATTGCGCAGAGCCTGGACTGGCGGCTGCTGGCCGCGGTGGGCTACCAGGAATCGCACTGGAGCGATCAGGCCACCAGCGCCGATGGCGCTGCGGGCATCATGATGCTGACGGTTGAAACGGCGCGGACCATGGGTGTCGCCGATCGCCGCAACACCATGCAGAACATTGCGGGCGGCGCGGCCTATCTCGCCCAGGTGCTGCGCATGATTCCGGAGCACGTACAGGAGCCCGATCGCACCTGGCTGGCGCTCGCCGCCTACAACGTCGGCTTCGGGCATCTCGAGGATGCGCGCATCCTCGCCCAGATACAGGGCAAGGACCCGGATTCCTGGGTGGCCGTCAGCCAGTACCTGCCCTGGCTCGCCCAGGAGCGCTGGTACAGCCAGGCCAAGCGCGGCTATGCGCGCGGCTGGGAACCGGTGCGCTTCGTCGAGCAGGTGCGCAGCTTTCTCGCGGTCCTGGAGTGGTACGGCGACCGTCAGGCGGCCAACGTCACAGGGCCGGCCGCCGCCGCGCCGGCCTCAGGCGCGCCGGCTCGCAAAAAAATCACGTAGCAGTGCGCCGCATTCGTCTTCCAGCACCCCGCCGAACACGTCGACCCGGTGATTGAGCCCGGGCAGCGCAAAGGCGTCGAGCATGCTGCCCGCGGCGCCGGCGCGCGGATCCCAGGCTCCGAACACGACACGCTGCACGCGCGCGTGCACGATGGCGGCCGCGCACATCAGGCAGGGCTCAAGCGTAACGTACAGCACCGAATCATTGAGCCGGTAGCGGCCCAGCGCGCGCGCGGCGGCGCGCAGCGCCTCGATCTCGGCGTGCGCGGTCGGATCGCAGCCGCTGATGGGCCGGTTTGCACCTCCGGCCACGATGCGCTGCTCGACGACCAGCACCGCGCCGACGGGCACCTCGCCGGCTTCGCGGGCCGCACCGGCCTGCGCGAGCGCGGCACGCATGAATTCGACATCGGACCCGGGCATCAGCCCTTGATCCTCAGGCTGGACGGATCGTACAGCGGCCGCAGCGATACGCTGGCCGGATAGAGCCTGCCGGCGATCTCCACCTGCCACGTGCCCGTGTTCAGATAGCGTTCATCAACCGGAACTCCCGCTTCGATCATCGCGAGCCCTACCGCGCCACCGAGGGTATGGCCGTATGAAGCGGACCGGATGTACCCCACGGCCTCACCGTCGCGGCGCAGGATTTCGGCGTGAAACATCAGTGGCTCCGGATCCTTAAGCAGTACCTGCACGAGGCGGCGCGCGGGCGGGCCGGCGGCCTTGCGCGCCAGCAGGGCCTCCTTGCCGATAAAACCGCCCGGCTTGGACAAATCCAGCGCAAAGCCGAGCCCGGCTTCATAGGGGTCGTCGGTGTTGTCGATGTCGTGCCCGTAGTCGCGATACGCCTTCTCCATGCGCAGGCTCCCCAGCGCCCGCAACCCCGCGTGCACCAGAGCGAAGGCCCGACCCGCCTCCGCCAGGCGGTCATAGACCTGCCGGGCCTGCTCGGCAGGGATATAGAGTTCAAAGCCAAGCTCGCCCAGATAGGTGATGCGCACGCACAGCGCACGGGCCAGGCCGATATCGATTTCGCGCGCGCAGCGGAACGGAAACGCCTCGTTCGACAGGTCTGCCGTGGTGAGGGACTGCAGCAGCTCGCGCGAGCGCGGTCCCTGGACATTGAGCTGGCCGTAGGCGGAGGTGACATCGGTGACGAAGGCGTGCGCATCCTCGGGGAGGTGGTTCTCCATCCAGGCTTCCGCGTGCCGCACCATCGTGTCGGTCACGACGACCAGGTAATCCTCGGCATTAAGCTTGGTGACCGTCAGGTCGGCCTCGAGCAGGCCCTGCCCGTTCAGCCACTGCGTATAGGTGATGACACCCGGTGCACCATCGACGTTATTGGCGGAGATCCGGTTCAGGCAGCGGCCGGCATCGCGCCCCTGGACCCGAAACTTTCCCATGAACGACATGTCCATGACGATCACGTGCTCACGCGCCGCGCGATGCTCAGCCTGCCAGTGGCCGAACCAGTCCTGCCGGCCCCAGGACAGCGGCCCCGGATCGGGCGCGGCGCCCGCGGGCCCGTACCAGTCGGGACTCTCCCAGCCGCTTACTTCCCTGAAACAGGCGCCCGCGGCAGCGAGGCGATCGTGGAAGGGCGACTGGCGTACACCGCGCGCCGACTCGAGCGACTTCGTCGGGTAATGGCACTTGTACACCATGCCCAGCGATTCGATGGTCCGCTGCCGGCGATATTCGGGATTGGCCTGGTAGCCGTGCACGCGATCGATGTTGAAGCCGGTGACATCGACGTCGGGCGATCCATTGATGATCCAGTGCGCCAGCACGCGGCCGAGTCCACCGCCGGTCAACACTCCCACGGAGTTCAGGCCAGCCGCCACGAAGTAGCCCTTCAGTTCGGGCGCCTCGCCGACCAGCGGGCGCAGGTCCGGGGTGAAGCTCTCGGGCCCACAGAAGAATTTCTTGATGCCGACTTCCGTCGTGATCGGCACGCGCGCCATGGCGCGTTCCAGAAACGGGGTCATCCGTTCCCAGTCCGGCGGCAGCTCGCCGAAGGAAAAATCCTCCGGGATGCCCTCGATCTTCCAGGGCGCGCAGACGGGCTCGAACAGGCCCACCATGAGCCCACCGCCCTCCTCGCGGTAGTAGCCATAGGCGCCCGGATCTTCCAGCACCGGCATGCGCGGCGGCAGACCCTTTATGGCCTCGGTAATGAGGTAGTAGTGCTCGGCGGCCTGGTTGGGAATGTTCACGCCGGCCAGGGCACCGAACTGCCTGGCCCACATGCCGGCGCAGTTCACCACGATCTCGGTCTGGATATCGCCGCGGGCGGTACGCACGGCGCGAATGCGGCCGCGCTCCTGCACCACGCCCAGGGCCGGCGTGCCTTCCAGAATCTTCACGCCGCGCATACGGGCGCCTTTGCCCAGCGCCATCGTGACATCAACCGGGTTCACGCGGCCGTCTTCCTTGACGTAGAAGCCGGCCTCCATCCCCTCGATGCTCACCAGCGGAAACAGTTCCTGCACCTGCCGCGGCGACAGCTCCTGCACGTCGACCCCACAGTAGCGGTTGAAGGCGGAAACGCGCCGATACTCCTCCAGCCGGTCCTTGTCGGTTGCCGTCTCGATAAAACCGATGGGCGAGAATCCCGTGGCCTGCCCGGTCTCGGCTTCCAGCCGGCCATACAGGTCGCGTGTGTACTTGCGTATTTCCGTGGAGGTCTGCGAGGTGGACCCGAAGGTCACCATCAGGCCCGCCGCGTGCCAGGTGGTGCCGGAGGTCAGGCGGTCGCGCTCCAGCAGGACGATGTCCTGCCAGCCCATCAGCGCGAGGTGATAGGCCACGGAAGTGCCGATGATGCCGCCACCGACGACGACGACACGGGCGTGTCCGGGTAGGCCCTCGGCGCTCACTCGGGCACGGCTTTGATCAGCAGGTGTCTCTTGAACGCCAGCGGCAGGCGCGCGGTAGGTCCGTCGACGACGCCGAGATCGCGATTGGTCTCCTGGACGGTACCTGGCATCACCTTTCTCATCCTCACTCCCGAGCGCGCAGCCGCTCGAGCGCGGCATCGGATAGCGGGCGCCCACTGCAGCGCGCGGCATACAGCGCCGCGCCGATGTCAGGTGGGAAGCGTGGCTGGCGCAGCTCGTAGCGGGCTCCGCGCGCCTCCAAAGCCGCCGCAAACCGCGGCAGCAGCAGCGCCCCCGCGTTGCCGAATACTCCACCTGAATACGAGACCGGCACTGGCTCAGCGGGGCCGAAATCCAGTCGTGCGCGCGTCGCCTCTACCAGGGCCGCCAACTCCTCGGCCGCCTCCCTGAACAGTTCCGCCGCTTGTTGATCACCGCTGCGGGCCGACTCGTAGACCAGCTTGGACAGCTGCGCGAGGCGCGCGCGATCGGCGCCCGACTCCTCGTAGATGCGTGCGCACAGATCGAGATCGTGGGCAAGCTTGAAATGCTCATTGATCCGCGCGTGCAGGGGGCCACGCGATACTCGGCCGTCGCTCATCCGTGAATAGAGGTTCAGCGCGCGGCAGGCGATCCAGTAGGCCGAACCTTCATCACTGAAGATCTCGCCCCAGCCGCCGCACCGTGCCGAGACACCGCCGTGCTCCCCGTAGCAGATTGAACCCGTGCCCGCCACGACACTGATCCCGTCGCCACCGCCAAGCGATCCAGCCCAGCCGCAGACCATGTCATTGCCGCAACGATACCTCCCCGCCGGCACGCAGGCGGCGGGCAGCGCATTGAGGACATCGAGCAGCGCTGAATCCTCTCCGTAGGAGGGCAACCCGAAGAACGCGAATTCCAGGCGCACGGCCGAAACGCCGGCCTCGGCGAGCACCGCCGGGACCGCTGCGTTCAGCATTTCGCGCACGCCATCCAGTCCGGAAGCGATGTAGTGGGCTGCACGGGTCTGATGTCGCGCCAGCAGCCGGCCATCGGCATCCACGAGCGCCAGTGCGGTCTTGGTGCCTCCCCCATCCACCCCCAGGTACATTTTGCTCCCCTAACCCTGCCAGGAATGGATGGTAACGCCGCGCACCACCCGGCTCACGGTCCCGGATTGGCTGGGCTGATCGGGCGTCCCGCCCAGGCTCAATGCACGGTAAAAGGCATAGAGCTGGCCGCAAACCACATATGGAAAAGCAAGTTCGGAGTCTGCGGCACCCTCCAGCCCCTCCAGATTCAGCGACTCGCCGGAGGCGGCGCTGTTGCCGGGCTGCGCGCTGATCGCCAGCACCGCACCCGCGCGTCCCTCGGCGCGCAACTCGCGCAACAGATCGAGATCGTAATGGCGCGCGTATGGGTCGTTGGACAAAAACATCACCAGCAGCGAGCCTGAATCGACAATGGTCTTGGGTCCATGCCGGAAACCGAGCGATGATTCATGCACCGCCACCACTTTGCCATCCGTCAGCTCGAGCAACTTGAGCGCCGATTCACGGGCGATGGCCTGCAGACAGTTGCTGCCCAGGTAGACAACCCGCGTGAAATCGCGCCCGGCCAGCGCGCGCAAGGTGGCGCTGTGTCGCGACAGCACTTCACGCGCACCGGCGGTGATCCGCGCCACCGTCTGCAGGTTTGGCGTAGCACCGCCGAGCGCCAGCCAGGCCGCCAGCATCATCGCGGTGAAGCTCGAGGTCATGGCAAAACTCTGGTCATGCGTCTCCGCCGGCATCAGCAACGCGAGGCTCCCGCGACGGTCGCGGTAGCGCTGAAACAGCTCACCCTGCTCGTTGCAGGTGATGATCAGCTGGCTACAGTCACTGAGCAGGCGCGCGGCGAGTTCCACCACCGCGAGGCTTTCGGGGCTCCCGCCGGAACGCCCGAAAGAAACGAGCAGCGTAGGCACATTCGGCAGCAGGTGGGCACGGGGATGGGTGAGCAGGTCTGTCGTCGCGATCGCGAGCACCCGTCGGCCCAGCACCACCGACAGGGTCGGTGCCATGCATTCACCGATGAACGCCGAACTGCCGGCCCCGGTGAGGATGATCTGCAACTCGGGCCGCGCCAGCAGCGGCGCCAGAAAGCCCTGCACCTCCGTCCGGCGCCCGGACATCAGCGCCAGCGTGCGCTCCCAGGAGTCCGGCTGCTGTTCGATTTCACGCGCCGTGTGCAGCGCGTTGGCGCGAGCCAGCCCGGCCTCGTCAATTCCCAGATACGTCATGACTTGTTACATTGGTTTGGCCACAGGCGCTCGCGTACTGCCGCAGCACCAGCTCGACGTGGTGCATCGCCAGTCCGCGGGCGTTGGGGCTGAGCCGTCCCTCCCGTACCGCGCGGTATTCATCAGGCAGGTACTGGCTGAGGAGCGCCAACGGCAGCACCTTGGCGTCCAGATTCGCCAGGAGCCTGTCCAACGCGGCCACCACCACCGGCTGGGGCCAGTAATAGCGAATCCGATCGCTCAGGCTGTATTGGCTGTCAATGGCCAGCTGCAAACCACTGCTGCTGTAGTAGCGTTGCCAATACTTCGGCTCCGCGGTCATCGCCGCCAGGATGGTGTGGCGCAGGCGTGAGGCGCGCTCCGGACCCAGCAGCTCGCTCTCGATCTGATCCAGTGCAAACAAGGCCTCGCGCAGTGCAAAGGTCAGGGCCGGGCCGACCTTGAGGATGGCAAAGTGCGCACGCACCAGGGCGCGCAGATTCGCCGCCGTCTGATAGTCCGTCGAGTGTGCTTCATACAGCATGTGCGGCTGTGCATCGATCACGCGGCTCAATGCGCCAACGCGATCGGCACGGAAATCAATGACGCGATCGTGATCAAACTCCACCCCTGGCTGCACCACCAGACCGATCACGCGCGTCCACGCTTCATCGAGCTTCAATTCCAGGAATGCATTCCCGTGCGCGTCGATGGTTTTATCCACAGCGGCTGCATCGGTAGGCCTCAGTTCGCTCAACGTTTCGTGAGCGCCGCCGGGCACCGGCACTTCGGTGCCGACGATATACACCGGCGCCTCGCCGCCCACCTTGCGCCAGGTCTGCTCGGCGATCGCGCACAGGCGCGCGGCGCGCGCCGCCACCGTCACGTCCGTGAGCGGCACGGGATCGCCGGTACAGGACATGGAACAGTCCAGATGGATCTTGCGAAACCCGGCCGCCACGTAGTCCGCGATCAGGCGCTCTGAACGTTGCAGGGCCGCTTCGGCGTCCAGGTGCTGCCAGCAGTTCGGTCCCAGATGATCGCCACCCAGCATGAGCCTCTCTGGCGGCAATCCCACGCGCACCGCCAGTGAGTGCACCTGGCGCGCGAACTCCGCCGGACGCATGCCCGTATAGCCGCCGTCCTGGTTCACCTGGTTGGAGGTCGCCTCGATCAGCACATCGGAATCACGGCGCTGCGCGTGACGGAGCGCGGCTTCGATCACCAGCGGATGCGCCGAGCAGACCGAGCAGATCCCGACGGCAGTGCCTGCCTTGTGGCGAGTGATGATCTCGAGCAGTCTCTTCAAGCGATGGCTCCTGACAGCTCAGGTCGCGATCTGCAGCTGGACGCCCGCATCGGACAAGGCGGCGCGCGCCTCGTCGGGGATACCAGCATCGGTGATGACCCGCGTGATGGCGCGCGGCTCTAGGATCTTGTGCAGGCACAGCCGACCGAACTTGGAGGAATCGGCCACCACGATGATCTCAGTGGCGATCTGGCACATCACGCGATTGAGCAACGCCTCGGGTTCGAAGTGCGTCGTGATTCCTTTTTCAATGTGAAAGCCATCGGCCGCCAGAAACAACTTGTCGACGTGCAGGTCCCGCAGGGCCTGTTCGGTTTGCAAGCCGTAGAAGGACATGTTGACGCGCCGCAGGATGCCGCCCAGGAAAATCAGCTGGATGGATTCGCGACTCGCCAGCTCATTCATCACGCCGATGTCATTGGTGACCACAGCGAGGGACTCGCCACTGCGAATGTGACGCGCGACCTGCAGGGTCGTCGTACCCGAGTCGAGCAGTACCGAATCGCCCGGCGCGATCAGCGCCGCACCGGCCCGACCGATGCGTGCCTTCTCGGCCGCATACAGCTGGCGCTTGATTTCTATGGCATCCTCAGTGGGCGTCTGCACGCCAATCCTGAGCAGGGCACCCCCCGGAGAGCGCGTACACACACCGCGCGCGTCGAGAAAATTCAGGTCATTGCGCAGGGTCTGCGTCGAGACGCCAAAGTGCTCAGCCAACGCTGGAATCTGCACGCTGCCCTGCTGTCGCAGCAGCGCCAGAATGCGCTCGCGGCGGGCACTGGTATCACGGCGGATGATGGTAGGACGCATGCTCTTTCAACAAGCTGAGCGACATCGCGATCGTAATGACCGGCGAGAGGGAAATGATAGGGAGGATAGGATACGTGTGCCCTACTCGACCGCATGAAACAACGGCATCTGCCCACCCGCGCCCAGCACACCGATCAGCATTCAGTAGACGAGCGACCTGGCGTCGCGCTGCAACTGCCACTTGACTCTAGAGAGCGCATAGACCGCCGAAGGAATCATCGTCAGTGCCCAGACGCAATAGATGAGCGTTTCGGGGAATCCAAAGTTCGCGGGCGGCCCTGTGAAAGCGCCCCAGACGCCTCAATAAGGCGCTCGCTATCAGCGCGTAAACCAACCAGGATCGCGAAGTCATTGCGGTGGTTTTCAAGTTCAGAGTCCTAGTTATAGGCGAAAGATCATTAAGTTTCAATAGGCATCATCAGTATGATCTATGTAGTAGATAGGCTATTTTTATCCTTAATTACATCTCTTAAATCCTATGTATCTTTCGTTTGACGTGCCTCGGCCGCGAACCTTACAGTTGGAGTGCAAGACGCGCCTGCCGGCAGCGCGGCCAAGAGCGACAGCGCCATCGACCAGCCTGACCAAGTCGCTCGAAATGAAGAAAGAGGCCGCGGTCGTCCTCGATTCCATCAATACCACCGAGCTGGGGCACTTCCCCAATGGCGCGGCTCCCTGGGCGTGTTGCATCAGGCCGGGCGGATCAGCTCGAGCCTGACCTGGGACTACACCGGCTGCTCCGTGGAGCAGACCTTCACCGAAGTCGATGGCTGGTCGGCCTTCTCGGACGCCTTCTCCTGGGTCACGGCGCAAGTGTCGTTCGAGGTCGTCAAGGGCTTCAAGATCTACCTGGAAGGCAAGAACCTGGCGAATGCAATCGCCCGCAGCTACCTCAATCAGCGCTCCGACGCGGTATGGAGCGCCGGCAATACCGGCAGCAGCAGCAGCCTGGGGCAGGGCTACACCGCCTATGGCCGCAGCTATATGGCGGGATTGACCTACCGGTTCTGAGCCGGGGAATTAAGCCCGCCAAGATTTCGGGCGCACCGGAGCAAGACCGCGCGCAAGTGTTTCTATAGCTTGCCACGCTGGGCTGCACCCCGGCCCGATCTCCAGGAGTGAAGGAATTGAGCCAGCTCCAGTCCCCGCGATGGACACACGTCGCCCTGCCCTCCTGCGACATCGACCAATCGGTCGCCTGGTATGAGAAATTCACGCCCCTGGTTCTGGTCGAGCGATTCCAGGACGCCATGGGAAAGAGCGCGTGGATGGGCCACGCCGGCCAGGCCGATCCTCCCTTCGTGCTGGTGCTGGTGATGTTCTACGCCGATCAGGGCAAGAGGCAGCCACAACTGGCGCCCTTTGCGCACATCGGCATCGAGGTGCCGACGGAACAGGCGCTGGATGAAATCGCAGCGCGCGCCAAGCTGGCGGATTGCCTCGCCATGCCCCCGGTGCGGATCCCGCCTCCGGTCGGCTATGTCTGCATGATCAGCGATCCGGACGGCAATCGCATCGAGATCTCGCACAACCAGCAGGTCTATCAGAAGGTGCAGGAACGCTGGCGACGGCCGGCATGAAGCCGCCGGTCGCTGATGCGGCGACGACCGTTCGCGGCTACATCGGCGCCCTCAATCGCGGCAATCCCGACGACATCGTCAGCTACGTGAGCGATGAGTTCGTCAATGAACACACCTCCGCGCTCGGTGAGACGGTCACCGGACGCGGAGCCTATCGCACCCGCCTCGAGGACTTTCTGGGGCAATTTCGTGAGCTCCACTATGAGATCGAGCAGACGATTGCCGAGGGCGCACAGGTTGCGGTCGCCTACCGCATGTCGGCCCGGTACCGGGATGTGGGCAGCGGCTTCGCCCTCGACTGCCCGATCCAGATACGGGGCATGTTCCGGTTCCGCGTGGAGCATGGGCGGATTGTTCACCGCGTCGATTATTGGGACAGCGCCGAATTTCAGCGCCAGGTCCGCTCTGCCGCGGGCCTCAGGCCTTAAGCAGGATCTTGCCGACCAGCTCCCCGTCCTCCATCCGTTGCTGCGCCTGCCCGGCTTCAGCCAGGGGGAATTCCGAATCGATGATCGAGTGGAAGCCGCCCTGCCAGTAGAGCGACAGCACCCGCTCAAACTCCTCGGTGCAATAGGCGTCGGAACCCAGGATCTGCAGCCCCAGCAGGTGCAGCTGCCCGAGCTCGAGCGTGACCCGCGGTCCGGTCGTCGCACCGCAGTTCACGAGCCGCCCGCGGGGCCGGAGTGCAGCCAGAGAATCCGCCCACAGGGCCGGCCCCACGTGATCGAACACCATGTCCACCCCGCGTCCGCCAGTCAGCTTGCGCGCCCACTCGGCGATGCTGGTGTTCTGGTGGTTCAGCAGGTGATTCGCGCCCAGGCGTTCCGCATGGGCCAGCTTCCGGTCCGACCGGGCCGTGGCCAGCACCGTCGCGCCCAGTTTCCGGGCGAGCTGGATGGCCGCTGACGAGACGCCGCCGCCGGCCGCGTGGATCAGCACCGTCTCGCCCGGCTGCAGTTTGCCGACCTCGATCAGCGCGTGCCATGCCGTCAGGTAGGCCGTCGGGATGCAGGCGGCTTCATCAAGGGAAAAGGCGGCGGGAATGACATGCACATGCGAGGCCGGCGCGGCGCAGTACTCTGCATAACCCCCATCGACCGTCGCACCGATGATGCCGAGCCTGCCATAGCGGTCATCGGCACCGGCAAATCGTGAATCGCCCGCCACATCCGTCAGCGAAGGATTGATGACGACGCGCTCGCCGATTGCAACGCCATGGGCCTGGCTGCCCAGCTCAGCCACGACACCGGCCACATCCATGCCGGCGATGTGCGGCAGGCGGAATCCGGGCAGGGTGAAGGTGGCAGAGCGCTGCAGTACATCGAGCCGGTTCACGGCGCAGGCGGCGACCCTGACGATGACATCCGCCGGCCCGATATCCGGCTCGCCGACCTCCTCGTAACGGATGACCTCTGGACCGCCGTGCCCGCTGTAGCGCGCGGCTTTCACGTAGCTTGAGTACCTATTCCCGCGTGTAGCCGTCCGGAACGACCGGATCCTTGCCCGCCTTGACCCACAGCACGATCTCGTTGCCCCAGGGATCGCGGAAGGCGTGGTTGTAACCGTTGAATTCCTTCCAATAATGATCGCGCCACAGCGGCTTCGCTCCCAGTTCCTCGGCCGTGCTCATGATGCGCTCGACCGAATCGTCGGCACTCACCAGAATCCAGATGCGCGGCTTGCGCGTCGTGCGACTCAGGCCGCGCGGCGCGACTCCGGCACCCTTGGGATGCGGCCGCGCATTCTTCACATCGAAAATGCCAAGATGCAGATTCCCGATTTCACTCGGCTGGCCGTCCGGATTGAGGAAGTGCTGTCCCGGCACCATGCGATGAAACACGCCGGCCGGCCGGGGATCGTTCTGCCAGCCGAACACCCGCGCATAGAATTCCCCTGCGGCGGCTGGATCATCAGAGGCCAGGTCCACGAAAATCAGCGTATTGGGGTAACTCATCCAGCCTCTCTTGGGGTCCGGGGTTGGCAGGCGCCGGCGAAAGTTCCCATATCCATGCCGCAGTGTCTAGTTCAGGCCATCGGCCAGGCGCTGCGCGCCGGCACTCCGGATCGCCGCAGCAGCTCCTGCGCAGCGCGCTGCGAATTACGGTACATCTCCTCCTCGTCAAGCAGGGTACAGCGATAGTTGTCCACGACGCGCACACCATCCACCCAGACGCTGTGCACGCCGCGGCCATCGGCCGACCAGACCAGCTGGTGCAGGGCGTTCAGCAGCGGCTGCCATTCCGGGCGATGCGTATCATGCAGCACGAAATCCGCTTTCCGCCCTGCCTCCAGTGCGCCGATCTCATCGTGCAGCCGCATCAACCGCGCACCGCCCTTCACGGCCATGTCCATCACCTCGTGCGCGGGGAATATCCTGGCATCGCGCCGCGCATCCTTAAAGATCGCCGCGGCGAGCGGCATCTGCCGCATGAGATCGGGCAGGTCCCCATCCGTGCCCAGGGCGATATTCACACCGGCGGCCTGCAGTTCCGGAAAGCGGCCGGTGACGGAAACCCCGAAGGCGCCCCTGAGCGCCGCGGACGGGCAGAAGATCGCATGGGTGCGCGACTGCGCCAGCAGCGCCACTTCGGCGTGGCTCAGATGAGTCAGGTGCGTCAGCGCGAGCCGATCGCCGAGCACGCCGATGTGGGCCAGATGTTCAATCGGATGCCGCCCGACGTGCTCGAGATACCACTCCGTGTCCGCCCGGAAGGGACTCATATGGGCCGAGAAGCCCAGATCGTTCCTGTCGGCAAGTGACTTCGCGGCTCTCCAGACTTCGTCGGTGTTGGTCGCATGTCCGACCAGCAGGGGCCAAGCCGCAATCCGGGCCCCGCGGTGGGCGGGGTAGCGTCCCACCTCGTCCTCAAGGGTGCGGATCGCCGCGTCGATCGCGCTGGTGTCACGCGCCGTGGCCGCAGCGTCGCGGCCCTCCACCCAGGCGCCGACGCGGCCGCGGATACCGGAGGCGTTGAGCCCTTCCACCACGGCATCGAGATGCCGGATGGTCCCCGCCTCGAGAAAGCAGGTCGTGCCCGATCGCAGCATCTGCACTGCCGCCAATTGCGCGGACAATCGTTCATCGTCGGCACTGTGGGCGAGAAAGCGCGGAATGACCCAGCGCGCCAGTTTCTCCCCGAAGGCGTCGTCGATGTCATCGGGCACGTAACCGCGCGTCAGGGGATCTCCGGTGATGTGGATGTGGGCATCGACAAATCCGGGCGTGATGACAAACCGGCTTCCGTCAATGACCTCATCTGCTTCAAACTTCGTGGCAAGATCCTGGCGTGTGCCCACGGCGGCGATCCGATCTCCGCGAACCGCGAGGGTGCCGTCCTTCAAAATGCGCCGATCGGCGTCCATCGTGACAATGACCGCCCCCGAAATCATCGTGCTTACCTTTTCAGGCCCGGGATGCGGCGCCTTGCTCACGGCGTCTTCCCCCGGGGATTGAGCTTGCCGCCCAGACGGCGGTAGTCACGCGGCGACCGGCCGTACTCGTTGTGAAAGGCCCGGCTGAAGTGGGCCGAACCGTTGAAGCCCCAGCGAAAGCAGATTTCTGAAATCGAGAGGTCCGCATGCATCGGGCTGATCAGGTCGGTGCGGCAGCGATCCAGTCGACGGGTGCGCAGGTAGTGACTGAAGCTGTTTCCCGCTTCGGTAAACAGTTTCTGCAGGTAGCGGGTGGAGACGCTCTCTCGCTCCGCCACCATGCCGAGCGTGAGCCCCGGGTTGCCGAGCACCGCTTCGATGCCCTGGCAGATCCGGTGCAGGCGGGTTGCCCTGGCGCCCGCGACCCCGCCAAGGCGGAATACGCCTTTTTCACCGGCCAGCGCCGTGATGAGAAATTCCGTGAGCGCCAGCTCCACCGGCCGCAGGTCCTCGGAGGAGACTTCCCTGATCACCTCCGCGAGGGCGAGCAGCATCCCGGACAGCACCTTGTTGATGCCGGAGCGGCCACGCAGATATCCAAGCTTCAGTGACAGGGGCGCGAAGACTCGCGGATCGAGCGTCGGGCGCTGCACGTTCACGAACAGCTGGCGGAAGTCGTCCGTGAATCGCAGCGTCGCGTCAGCGAAGGTGGGTCCATAGGCGATGTCGCCCGGCGCGAGATCCACGTTCCGGTCCTCGTAGCTCAGGCGGGCCTTTCCTTCCACCACCAGCGTCAGCCAGATGCCGGCCGGCTGATTGAGGTAGCGCCCGCGGATTTCATGCGCTTCGGCATCGACCAGGGCGAACTGCATCCCCAGGGGCGAATCGATGCACCAGACGGAACCGCGAAAGCTCCCCGTACCGGGCGGACGACCGATCGGCAGGCACAGCCTGCGCATCACATCGCACCATGCCTGCCGCTGGCGCAACGCTGGGGACGACGACGTCGTGAAATGCCAGGCCTTCAAATGCTCCCAACCTCCGCCGCGGCCGGTGCCGCGGATCGTCGTGATCGTACAGGCAATCGGCTAAGATATCCTCAGACGGGAGGCCTGATGGGCGATCGCATTCAATCATTTCGCGCGCGGCTCAAGGGTCAGGATCCGGTCATTGGCACTTTCGTCAAGACACCTTCCCCCGTGCTCTGCGAACTGCTGTCCCATGCACGCCTCGATGTCGTTTGCCTGGACGCCGAGCACGCGCCCTTCGGCCGCATTGAGATTGACGGCTGCATCGCAGCGCTGCGTGCAGCCGATCAGCCCTCGCTCGTACGAGTTTCCGCCGACACGCCCGCCGACATCCGCAACGCGCTCGACGCCGGTGCGACCGGCATCCTGGTGCCGCACGTGAAGACCGTGGATCAGGCCGCGGCCATCGTGCACGCCACTCGCTATGGCGAGGGCGGGCGCGGTTACTCTGGCTCCACGCGGGCGGCGGACTTCGCCGCCAAGGGAATGCAGGCTCATCTGCGGGACAGCCTCGCCCAGACAACCGTCATCGTCCAGATCGAAGACCTGGCCGCGCTGGTCCCGGCGGCCGCCATTGCCGCGGTCGATGGGGTGGATTGTGTCTTCATCGGTCGCGCTGACCTGGCCGTCGCCATGCACCGGGACACCTCTGCCCCTGAAGTCGTTGAGGCCGTTTTGGGCGTTTGCGCTGCGGCGAAATCGGCCGGCACGGCCATAGGGATGTTCAGCCCGACTGTCGATGAACTCCCGCGGTGGCGCGCCGCCGGCGTGACTCTGTTCCTGGTGGGCTCTGACCAGGAATTCGTTCTGTCAGCTGCGCGTCAGCTTGCGATGGGCGCCGGCACCCGCGGCGGCACCGCTCGGTAGAGCGCCAAACCCGCCGCCGCCGGGCGTCTGCATGAGGATCTCGTCTGCCGGCTGCATGGCGCGCTTGCGCGCGGGCTGATCGGCCACGCCGTTGATCAGAAACGCGCCGGCCGCGCCGGACTCACCGCCCAGCAACCCTTCTGCGCGGGCGTTCAATCGACTCGGAATGGCGTTGAGCAGCCATTCCCTGCCGGTGCGCATTCGAAACCCGATGCGCTGGCCATCCCCGCCGCTGCAGCGTCCCTTGCCACCCGTTCCGAGCACCAGCTCCTTGCAGGTGAATTCGATCGGGATGGAAGCCTCCAGCACCTCGACTGGCACCGCCGACACCCCGGTGGGATAGCAGGTCGCGGAGAGCCCGTTCTTGGTCGCCCGCGCGCCCATGCCGCCGGAGTAATTGAACATCGAGCTGATGAACGGACGGCCGTCCCGATCCCGGCCCTGCACCTGAATTGTCCAGACGGCACCGGATCCCTCGGCCAGGACCCGCTCGGGCACGATGCGGGAAAAGGCCTTGAGAATGGGAAACGGCACATACATGCCAACGACGTGACGGGCGTTGACCGGCACCGGGTATTCCGCGTTGACGATGCAGTTGCCGGGCAGCCTGATCTTGATCGGCGCAAGGCTCCCGGCGTTGTTGGCCAGGTCCGGATTCAGGATGCTGCGAACCGCAAAACTGCTGTAGGCGTGGGTGTAGGCCGGCACGACGTTGATGCCGAAGCGGCTGGGCCCGGAGCTGCCGGCAAAATCAATGCAGATCTCGCCGCGCGCGCTGTCAATCGTGACCTCCGTGCACAGGCGGATGACCTCCCCGCCCGGTACGTCGAAGGAGGTCTCACCCTTGTAGCTCCCTGCCGGCAGTTTCCGGATCGCATCGCGTGTCGCTTTCTCGGATCTGGAAATGATCTCCTCGGACAGCGTCGCGATGTCATCCAGTCCACAGCGCTCGCACATGGCGTTGAGGCGCTCGCCACCCATCCTGCCGCTCGACACCTGGGCGGCAAGGTCACCGAAGATCGAGTCTGGCGTGCGCACGTTTCGCCCGATGATCCGGTGCAGCGTCTCGTTCGCTGCGCCCTCCTCATAGAGCTTCAGCACCGGAATCCACAGCCCCTCCTCGTGGATGTCGCGCGCGCCGGCACCCACACCATAGCCACCGATGTCGGTGTGATGAATGGTGGATCCGCAATAGGCGATGAGCCGGCCCTTGCGGAAAATCGGCGTGAGCAGCGTGATGTCGAAAAAGTGTCCCGCCGACAACCACGGATCATTGGTGATCAGCACGTCGCCCGGATGAATCCGCTCCGGCGGAATGGCCGTCAACATGTTTTTTGCGGCGGCACCCAGTGAATTGATGTGGCCAGGCGTGCCGGTGATGGCCTGCGCCACCATCCGCGCCTCCGTGTCGAACAGCGCGGTCGCCAGGTCGCCGGCTTCCCGCACAATCGGACTGAAGGCAATGCGTTGCAGTGCCTTCGCCTGTTCGCTGACGATGCTGATCAGGTTGCCCCACATGATCTCAAGCTCGATGCCGTCCATCCCGCTCGCTCCTCTAGCTTCCGCTCGTCGCGATGAGGCTGCCGTCCGCATGCACCGTGACCGTCCAGCCCGCCAGCACGTAGATGGTGGTCTCGCGCTCCTCGATGAGCACCGGTCCCGCAATCCGCTGGTCGCGGGCGAGCGAGTGGCGATCGTAGACGTCCACCGCCATGTCCCGGCCCCTGAAATGCACCTGTCTGCGGGTTCTGGCCCCGCCCGGCTTGCTGTCCAGGGTCACGCTGATGGCGCGATCCGTCGCACCGCCATGAGCCGCGGTACGCCAGCTGACGACCTCCACGTCGACGTCGTCGAGGCGCACGCCATAGAGCGCCTCGTAAGCCCTGTCGAAGCGCGCCCGCAGATCCGCGCGGTGCCGCTCCTGCATGGGATCGCCCTCGAGCGGCACGGTCACTTCGCTCTGCTGCCCGAAATAACGCATATCGGCGGAAAAGTCGTAGAGGATTTCCCGCTCCGCGAGCCCCGCCTCGAGCAGCGCGCTCCTTCCTTCCGCGCGCATTTCCCCCGTCAGCCTGCCCACTTCTTTCCAGTCGATGGCGCTGAGCCGGCACAGCGCGCCGCGCGCCAGGTCGAGCCGCACCGGTGTGACCAGCGTGCCGAGCGCGCTCAGCACACTCGCCATCGGCGGATAGATGACCTGCGAGCTCTCGAGCTGTTCGGCGACGTAGCAGGCGTGCACGGGGCCGGCACCGCCAAATGCGAGCAACGGCAGGCCCCGGTAGTCGACTCCCCGATCCGTCGCGTGCGCTCTGGCGGCCGCGGCCATGGATTCCCCGACGACGCTGAAAATGCCGAATGCCGCGTCCAGCTCGGAAACGCCCAGTTGCCGCGCGAGTTGCTGCGCGGCCTCCCTGGCGCGCTCGAGGTCCAGGGGCATGTCTCCGCCAAGGAAGTTCTTCGGGTCAAGAATACCGAGGAGGACATCCGCATCGGTCACGCAGCAGTCCGTACCGCCCCGTCCGTAGCAGGCAGGACCGGGGTCGGCGCCGGCGCTTTGCGGCCCCACCTTGAGCAATCCCATTTCATCGACCCGCGCAATCGATCCACCACCTGCGCCGATTTCGATCATGTCGATCGAAGGGACAGTGACTGGCATACCGCTTCCGGGCTTGAAGCGATAGCGTCGGTCGACTTCGAAATCCCCCGACACGAGCGGTTCACCATGCTGGATCAGGCAGGCCTTCGCGGTCGTGCCGCCCATGTCGAAGGAAATGAGATTGACGATTCCGTAACGCTTCGCGATGCGCCCCGCCGCGAGCGCACCGGCGGCGGGGCCGGACTCGATCATGCGTACCGGATAGGTGCCGGCCACGCCGGCTCCGACAACGCCGCCATTGGACAGCATGATCAGCGGATCGTGACTGCAGCCCCGCTGCTTCAGATTCTGGATCAACGCGTTCAGGTAAGGTGCGGTGACAGGAACCGCGTAGGCGTTGATCGCGGTGGTGCTGGCGCGCAGATACTCGCGCATCTGGGGCGCCACATCGCTCGACAGGGTGACGAACAGCTCGGGTACCGTCTGCAGCAGAATATCGCGCACCCGGCGCTCATTCTCGGCGTTGCGATAACTGTTCAGGAGGCAGACCGCGACGGAGACAACACCCTTGGCCTTGAGTTCAAGGGCGATCGCGCGCACTCCCGCGGCCTCCACCGGGAGCCCGACCGTGCCATCGGCGTAGATTCGCTCCTGCACGCCCCAGGTGTGCTCGCGCGTGATCAGCGGTTCCGGATAATCGATCTGGGGATCGAACATGTCGTAGCGATGCTCGTCGCGGATATAGAGCACATCGCGAAAGCCCGTCGTGACGATCAGGCCGGTCGGCAGGCCCTTGCGCTCAATCAGGACGTTCGTGACCAGCGTAGTCGCGTGCACCACCACGTCATCGACTTCACGCAGGCCAATGCCAGCGCGCTTGAGGACCAGATCCGTGGCGCGGAAGAACCCCTCGAGCAGATCAGCTGAAGTCGTGAGAGTCTTGTCGGAGTAGCTGCGGCCATCGCCGTGCAGCAGCACGGCGTCGGTGAATGTGCCACCGATGTCGATGGCGAGCGCGTAACGGCTCACGGCGTATATCCGGCGCCCGGCCCGCCTTAACCCTGTTCCCCGACGCGTTGATACTCCACCAGGTGCCGGTAGTCTTCGCGAATCGGGGAGAACACGTCGAGGTTCAGCACTGCTTCGCTGCCGACCGGCTCACCGTAGTGCACGACGTTGGGAGGAATCCGCGTCACGCTTCCGGCAGCGCACTCGATCACCCGGTCACCGACGACGAGCCGCATCGTGCCGCTGACGATGTAGGTGAGCTGTTCGTAGGGATGCTGGTGCGGGTTCGTCTGCATACCCGGCTGCAGCCAGTTCATGACCATCAGCACCTGATCGCCGCGGAACGCTGCCCGCGTGACGCCCGGGCGCACCGCTTCTTTGGGCAGCGAATCCCAGTAATAGTGTTCAACCTTCTGTCTCGCGTCCATCGTGAGTGCCGGCATCACCGCGATTGATGCAGGATTGCCTGGAAGCATCCTGCGCGATCCCATACGATAGGTCAAACGGATCCCGGCACGGGAATTGGAGCTCGCCAGTGCTCGACAGTCCAGCGGCAGCGCGTCCCGCCGCGCACCCGGCGGTGGGAAAGTGGGCGTTGTTCGTGGTGATCAGCGCCATCTTTTTCCTGATCTCCGGCGCGACCTTCAGTTCACTCGGTGTCGTGTTGCCTTCCATGATCGCGGAGATGTCCTGGACGTGGTCCCAGGCCGGCGCGGGATTTTCCCTCTTCGCACTCACCGTCGGCCTGGCGAGCACCGTGCCCGCGTGGATCCTGCGGCACCTTGGCATCAAGGCCACCTACGGCATCGGCGGTCTGGTGATGACGCTCGGGTTCTGCCTGCTGGCCCTGACCCGCAATTTTCACCAATACCTGTTTGCCGCTGCCTTGCTGGGACTCGGATTCGCCTCCTGCGCGACCGTACCGGCCGTATTCCTGCTCACCGGCTGGATGCCGGAGCGGCGTTCCGCGGCCATCGGCGCCTATATGACGATCGGCGGGCTGGGCGCGGTCGCCGGCCCGATCGTCGCCAATCGCATTCTCACGGTGTCCCATTCCTGGCGCGTGCATTGGTGGGCGATGGCCGCCGCAATGCTGGCGCTGACGGGGCTTGCGTTGCTCTATGTACGGCCTCCACCCGAGGTGAAGGCTGCAGGGGTCGAGCCCAAGGCGCTGGCGCATGAGCGCGGCGCGGCGCGCGTGTACCAGACTGCGAGCGATTGGCGTTTTCGCGATGCGATTCGCACCCGACACTATTGGGTGATATCCGTTGCCATGACCGCGACACTCCTGTGCGTGCTTACCGCCAACAGCTGGGCAGTCACCCACATGGGGACGCTGGGTGTCACCGCGGCGGTCGCCGCCGGAGTGCTGAGCGCCGCCGGCGCGGTCAGCGCCCTGTCGCGTGCACTGGGCGGGGTGCTCGCAACGCGCGTCGATCCGAAATGGCTGCTCGTGGGCGCGCTCGCCGGCGAGGCCCTCAGCATGGCCGCGCTCTCGGTCGCCGGCAACTGGCTCGCGATCACGATCTTCTTCATCGCTGAAGGCTTCGGCTTCGGCATGTGCCTGTTCGCGACGGCCGTGCTGCTCGTAAATTACTTCGGAGCGACTGACAACCCGGAAATCTACGGGACCTTCAACCTCATCACCACCGCCGCCATGGTGGGACCGTTAGCGGGCGGCATCGCGGCCGACCACTTCGGCGGCTTCGCCGGCGTATTTCAGGTCTATGCGGCGGGTCTGCTGCTGGTGGTCGCCCTGGCCGCCTTCATGCGGCCGCCAGGCCTTCACCCAGAAAGACGCTCGACATACTGAGCGATTTGTACTCGATGAAATCCGGCTCGATGCGCAGAGCGTCGCCCTCCATCCGGGCACCCAGTACGTACAGCAGCGGCCAGAAGTGATACGGGTCCGGAACGGCCAGTGCCGCGTCGCCACCGAGACTCTCATAGCCGATGACGCGCGCACTGTCGTCCTGCACGATCGCGTCCTTGATGTACTGGTGAAAGCGCAGCGCCCAGTCGAAGGGTGCCGCCTGCGGATTCCATTCCATCCGGGCGAGGTTGTGCACGATGTTGCCAGTGCCAATGATCAGCACACCCTCGTCCCGCAGGGGCCGCAGCCGCTGGCCCAGCTCGTAGTGCGCGGCGTGCGGCGCGCTCATGTCCATGCTCAACTGCACGACCGGCACGTCCGCTTGCGGATAGGCCTTGACGAGCACCGACCAGGTACCGTGATCCAGTCCCCAGGAGGCATCGAGCCGCACCTTGGTGGGCTTGAGCAGATTCTGGACGCGCTCGGCCAGCGCCGGGCTTCCGGGCGCCGGATACTGGACATCGAACAGCGGCGCGGGAAGTGAGCGTCCGAAGTCGTGGATGGTCGGCGGCGTCCCCATGGCGGTGACGGCCGTGCCGCTGGTCACCCAATGGGCCGATACGCTCAGTATTGCCTTGGGTCGGCCGATCGCCCGCGCGAGCTTCGCCCAGGTTCTTGTCGCCTCGTTGTCAGAGATCGCATTGGCCGGGCTGCCGTGGCCAAAGAAGACCACAGGCAGGCGCGCCTCAACGGCCATCGCCGCGCCTCTGTCCCTGAATCCTCTGCCAGCAGGCCTGGTAGCGCGGCACCAGCCAGCCGTTAAATTGCCGCTGCGCGCCCTCCTGCCAGGAATAGCGGCAGCGGGTGGCAAATCTGGAGCGCAGGCCGATCTGCACGAGTTCATCGACATGCTGGTCCTGCGCCATGATCTTGCAGGCCGCGTCCATGATCTGCCCGACGCGCTCATCGAAGCCCGCCGCATCGCGTGCGCCGCGCACCACCAGCTCGCCCACATCCATCGAGTGACGCTCCGCGCCGTCGGCACGCACGATCAGGTAGATCACCATGTCGCTCGTCAGCACCAGCGACAGCGTCGGTGGCAGGTTTGCGAAGGTCATCCGCTGCCGATCCTCGTCCGTCAGCCCAGGGAACACCGGCAGCACGGCCTTCTGCGTGGCATTGAAGCTCGCGTCCGGATGCAGCGTACCGTTGTAGCGCAGATAGCCTGCGGTATCGCCCGACAGCTCCGGGAAGGAGGACAGATTGCTCGGCACGAAATCGTGCAGCGGCCCGTGGTGCAGGCGATTGGCGTGATAGCCATCGTTGTTGTTCTCGAACATGACCTTCCAGTTCCAGGGAAAGCTGCGCGTTTGCACATCCCCGACATCCTCGGCGTCGGCCAGATCGTAGTGGGCGATAGCCTCCTCCACTCCCCTGAGCCGCGGCCCGAGTGGCGCCGCCTTGCGATCGAAGCTCACGAAGATGAAGCCGAGCCAGACTTCAACAGAGAGTTCCGGCAGCCGGATGGTGGCCTTGTCAAAGTTGTGGGTCCGGTTCATCGCCGGCGCGTTGATCAGGCTGCCGTCCAGCCCATAGGCCCAATGGTGATACGGGCACACGAAGCCGCGCGTGTTTCCCCTGCCCTCCGCCACCAGCATCGCCCGATGCTGGCAGACCGCTGACATGGCGCGCAGCCGCCCCTCCGTATCACGGCAGATGATGAGCGGTTCGTTGATGATCGAGGTCGTAAAATAATCACCCGGCTTTTTCAACCAGGATTCGCGGCCGACGCACAGCCATTCATGGTTGAATACGGCCTCCTTCTCGAATTCGTAGAATCCGCCGTCGGTGTAGCACAGCGGCGGCAGTGACTCGGCGTCCTCGATGGGCAGGTCGGAACTGCCGAGGCTGGAAAAAAATGCGTCGTCGAGGATTGTGGGTCGCATGGTGGCGTTGGCCGGATCCGGGTTGGGCTTCTCAAGGAATCGGGGGCATAGTAGCTGCCGCGAATCGTGGCATGCTAGCGCGGACACTCCTCAGGACGTGGTCAAAGGATAGGGCGCGCATGGACAAGCGGAGCCGATGCCTTTTTGGTCAAGATACAGGGTCGGGTAATAACGATTAACGATTGCATTCGCGATTGGGGGGCTTTCAGATGAAAATCATGAGCATAGGCATGATCCGTGCGCGCCTTGCGTGCCGCTGCGTCGCGGCCGCCGCACTGGCCCTCTCGACGGCACCAGTCCTGGCTCAGTCCACGGCCGCAGCGACTTCCGGATCGCAGGCGCAGACACTCGAAGAGATTGTGGTCAGCGCACGCAAGCTGCAGGTCGATCTGCAGGATGCTCCGGTCGCCATTTCCGTCGTGACCGGCCAGGACTTCGACCGCGCGAATGTGGGCAAGCTCGACAACTTCAATGGCTATGTCCCCGGTCTCACCGTCGCCAAGAATGATGGCGCCGGGCGGGTGGTGGCCATTCGCGGCGTGGGCTGGGAAACTGCCCAAAACCTGAGCACGCAGCCCAGCGTGCTGGTCTACATGGACGGTGTCTACCTCGCAAATCCGCTCTCCTTCGGCACCGATCTGGGCGAACTGCAAAGCGTGGAAGTCTATCGGGGTCCGCAGGGCACCGAGTTTGGCCAGGGCACGACCGGCGGCGCGATCAACCTGATCATGAAGAAGCCTGATTTTTCCAGGGTCTCCGGCCACGTGAACGTGAACGCCGGCACCTATGACCTGTTCAGCACCCGAGGGTCCCTGAACATGCCCCTGTCGGACAGCCTCGCGGTAATGGCGACGGTCCAGCACTACAAGCACGATGGCTTCTCGGAGATCAAGGGCGGAGCCCTCGATGGTTACGGCGAGGATGACGCCAATTCCACGGGCGGATCGGCGTCCCTGCTGTGGAAACCCGCCAGCAACTGGTCAGTTTACCTCTCCGCCTACCTGTCAAATTCAAACCAGCACGCAGCCGCCCAAAAGAGCGAGCTGGACCCGAACAAGGATCCGCGGCAGCTGAGCCAGGATTTTCCAGGCATCTTCAAGCTCCAGAACAATCTGTATTCGGCCATCATCGAATGGGATTTGCCCTCGGGCATGACTTTCAAATCTCTGACCGGTCTGCAGAAGCTGCAGAAAAACCAGAGCGAGGACGGCGACCGGCTCAACGAGGCCCTGACGAATATCAACATTACGGGCTTTGCCTTCAACAACTGGGACGTGCTGCCCTTCTGGTACAACAATTCGGATTCCTTCAGCCAGGAATTCAACCTCACGCGTCACGCCGACAAGGTCGACTGGGCGCTTGGCGCCTACTACCTGAATCACAGGAACTACAATTACTTCCTCGAGGCGACGGGTCCCGCGCCGTTCTCGGCCTACGCCAACGCCGTAGAGCACCCGACGATCAACAATCTGCCGCCGTTTGCTTCGGTCCTGAACTTCGTCGAAGCCAGGACCCTGACGCGCAATGATGCCGCGCTCTACGGACAGACCACCTTCCACTTCAGTGAGCGTATCGCGCTAACGGCCGGCGCCCGCTATCAGCGGGAACTCCAGAAAGACGAGACGAGGGATTTCTTCGAGTGCCTGGGCGCCGTCCCCTGCCCAGTCGTTGCGGCCGGCAAGGACCACAAGCCCACCTGGAAGCTTGGGCTTGATTTCCACGCGACGAAGAACAGCCTGCTGTACGGCTTGATCTCCACGGGGTGGAAGAATGGCGGCGCGAATCCGGGTGCGACCAGCGCAATCCAGGTGCCCCTGACATTCCAGCCCGAAGAAGTGACCTCCTACGAGGTCGGTTCGAAGAACCGCCTCTTCGATGACCGGGTCCACTTCAACGTCGTGGGTTTCTACTACAACTACAAGGACCAGCAATTCACGCAGGAGGACCCGGCACCCTTCGCCGGCGGCACCGGCAATATACCTTCCGTGCACATCTACGGCATCGAGTCGGAATTCAACTGGCTGATGAGCAAGGAATGGCGGCTCGACGGCCAGGTCTCGGGTTCCCATGGGAAAATCGAATCCCATGTCTTCGCGCTGGATGTGGTCGACTTCCGTGAAGCACTGATACCTTTCGATATCGGGCTATTCACGATGAACGGGTTCGCGAAGCGCCTGCAGCTGGGTACCACCACCGACCTGTACGGCAAAACGCCGCCAAAACTGGTGAACCTGATGGCCTACCTCGCGCTGACGAACAACCACACCTTCAGCGACGGCGGAGTCCTCACGTCCCGCGTGGACTTCGTGCACCGTGGCGAATTCCAGGCTCGCGTCTGGAACAACCCGCTGGTGGACACGGTACCGGCCTACGACACCATTGGCCTGTTCTTCCAGTACCAGTTGCCGAACAGCCACTGCGCGATTTCGGTCAGCGGCACCAACCTGGCCGACAAGGCGGGCATCAGCAATCGATTCAGCAACCCGTACGGCGTGCTCACCACGAGCGACGAGTTCATTCCGCCGCGGCAGGTCTTTGCGGGTGTGAATTACGACTTCTGACGGCCACCGGCCATGGCAACGGCGGCGAAGGGCTGGAGGCGGAGGATCAGCAGGGCGCTGGCGATGAGTCCGGCGCCGATCGCCACGATCGAGGCGTGATACGAGCCGCTGCGATCGAAAGACAGGTCCATGAGAAAGGGCGTGAGGCCCTGCGCGAGCACGATGACGGCGTAGATCATCCCCGAGATCGCCCCGTAGTGACGCACGCCAAAATAGCGCGACAGGAAATAGGGCAGCACGCCGTACTCGGTGCCCAGCCCCAGACCCATCAGGGCGCCTGCGAGCAACAACTGCGAAAAGCTCGCCGCCGCCTGGAACAGGATCAGGCCGACCAGGGCCGCCAGGTAGAACGGCGCCGCGATCCAGGGCCGGGGGACGCGGTCAATCAGGCGCCCGACGCCCACCTGCCATACGGCGGTCACCGTGGCAAAAGTGGCCAGCACTGCGGTCGCGCGCTGCTCGCCGAAACCGTGATCGAGCAGCAAGGGCACGACGTGTGCAAACACGGCCGTCATGCATCCGGCGCCGATGGCGATCGCGACCAGGATGATCCAGAAGCTGCTCGTCGAGCGCGCCTGCTCCAGGGTCATGTCGGTGGCCACGGCTGGCCCGGCCGCCGCATCATCGTTGGAAGCTGGTGGATCCCGCAGCAGGACCAGCAGGACGGGAAAGCCGATCAACAGGATGACCGCCGCGATACCCACGTAGCTGCCGCGCCATCCGTAGTGCGCCAGCAGGACTCCGACGAGCAGCGGCGAGAGTGCGGCGCCCGCACCATTGCCCACACCACCGGCAATGCCCATGGCAAAACCGCGGCTGCGGTCGAACCAGCCCGCGATCACCTTCGTGAACATGACGCTGCTGGGAATCGCGCCGGCGAGGCCAATCAGGCCGTATATGAAATACAGCTCCAGGCGGCTGGCGCCTACCAGCGAGGCGCAGGCCACGGCGGCCGCGAACAGTACGTTCCCCGCGAGAATAACCGGCCGCGCACCGTAGCGATCGATCAGCCTGCCGATGACCGGGTAGCCCAGGGCGCTGGCCAGCGCGACCACGAGCAAGGAGAAGGAAACCGCCGCCCGCGGCCAGGCAAACTCGGTGGCGATCGGGATCAGGAACATGCCGAAGACCGTGTACACCATCGGCGTGATGCTCACGGCATTGCCGACCGTGCAGGCTACGATGATTCCGGCGGGCCTGGAAAATGCCTTCAAGCTCGCTCCCGTGGAGAAGTCTGGAACGGACGGCCATTCTGGGCGCAAGTGAGCGGGCGCACCAGTGCAAGACTCGGCAAGTCTGCGCTGCTACCTTTGCCCCTAAGACTCACCGACGGTGTCTGCCCCGCATTATGGATTCCATCACCAGCCTCAGGATCAGGGAGCTGAAGCCCGGATTTGGCGCCGAGGTGCTCGACGTTGACCTCGCGCGCGCCGATTCCGAGACGATCAAAGAGGTGGCGCGCGTTTTTGAACTCCACGGCGTGCTGCTCGTGCGTGACCAGAAAATGCAGCCGGCTGATCTCATGCGCTTCCTTGGCCATTTCGGCGTGCTCGAGGATCACACCCTCCAGCAGTTCACGCTGAAGGGTTTCCCGAAGATCTACCTGCTTTCGAACCGCACCGATCCCGACGGACGTCCGATCGGCGCGCACAATGACGGCATCGGATGGCACACCGACTACTCCTACATGGCCGAGCCGGTGAAGTGCACGATGCTGTACGCGGTCGAGGTCCCCGCGGAGGGCAGCGATACCCTGGTGGCCGACTGTTGCGGCGCCTGGCGGGCGCTCCCCGAGGATCGCAAGAGCCAGCTGCAGGGGCTCTCCCTGCACCACAGCTACAAGTACTTCATGGCTACCCGTGAGCACGGTCGCATGATGATCAGCAAGGAGATCGAGGCGGCGACGCCGGATGTCATCCATCCGCTGATCCGTACCCATCCGGCCGATGGACGCAAGGCGTTGTGGCCCAGCACGGGAACCGTGATCGAGGTGGTGGGCATGCCAGGCGAGGCGGGAATGAAACTGCTCAACGAACTCGTGGCGTTCGTCACTGAGGAGCGGTTCGTGCTGCGCCATCGCTGGCGCGTTGGTGACATTTTCATGTTCGACAACCGCTGCACTCTGCACACCGGCACGCCCTACGACGATCAGAAGTATTATCGGGTCATGCACCGCATGTGGGTAAAGGGCGATCGACCGTACTGATGCCCGCTCCCGGCTCAGCTTCAGATCCGCGCATCGTCGTACTCGGCAGCCTGAACATCGACCTGGTCCAGGCGGTCAAGCGCTTTCCCAGGCCCGGCGAAACCATGTCCGGCGGCGATCTGCGCAGCTACCCTGGCGGCAAAGGCGCCAACCAGGCGGTGGCCGCAGCGCGTCTGGGACAGGCCGTGGCGATGATCGGGCTTGTGGGCGCCGATGCCTTCGCCGCCCCGCTGGTGGCGAGTCTGCGGGAGGCAGGCGTGTCAACCGATCTGGTGCAGGCGTCGGCGCGGCCGACCGGCGCTGCGACCATACTGGTCGCCGACGATGGGCAGAATTCGATCGTCGTTTCTCCCGGCGCCAACGCCGCGCTCAGCCCGGCAATGGTCAGATCAGGTCTGGAGAGATTCGGCTCCGGCTGTGTCTTGCTGTGCCAGCTCGAAAGTCCGTTCGATGCCGTTGAGCAGGCGCTGCGCTTCGCGAAGTCCCGCGGGATGACCACCATTCTCGATCCGGCCCCGGCGCACCAGGATTGCCTGCAGTGGCTGCCGTTCATTGATTACCTGACGCCCAACGAGACGGAAGCGGCCCTGTTGGCCGGGCTTGCCTCGCCGATCGCGACGGACGCGGATGCCAGGCGCGCGGCCGCTCAACTGCGGCAACAAGGTGCGAAGTCCGTCCTGCTGAAGCTGGGGAGGCGCGGCTGCTTCATAGCGACAGCGGAAACCGCAGAGCTGGTTCCCGCCTTTGAAGTGAAGGCCGTGGACACGACCGCAGCGGGCGACTGCTTCAACGGGGCGTTTTCGGTCGCCTTGGTCGAGGGTCTCCCGATCATTGAAGCGGTTCGATTTGCCAATGCCGCCGCTGCCCTGTCCGTGACGCGGCGTGGGGCGCAGAGTTCTTTGCCCAGCCGCGGTGAAGTGGACACGTTGCACCGGGGAACTACCCGCTAAGGAGCAGGCACCACAGCGGCTACGGCATCGTGTGCAAATAGCTGAACAGGGCGGTGATTTCCTCATCGTTGATTGGCCCTCTGGCGATTTTCAGAATGCCATATTGAGGGCTATCGCGGGGGTAAACGCAGCGCCGGTGTTGCGCCCGCTCACCGGGACTATCACGCCCGCGATCACGCCAACACTGGCATTCCAATTGTACTCGACGGCGGGCGCGACGCTGAGTAATTGGCTGCTGCCAGAGTTGTCCGTAACGACAATCGCCGGTCCACCTTGCGCGGGCGGATAGCTGCCACGCACGGTGGTGCTTGCGCCGTGCAGGTAGTCCAGGTCCAAGGCGAGCACCCATTGATGGCTCAGGCTGTATTCCGCGGCCAGGTCGGCCTCGAAGTTCGCTCCAAGCGCCGCCTGCCCGCGAAATCCGCTGCGGGTGCCGTACACGCTGACGTCCTGGATCTCGACCCGATCGGAACGGGACCAGCTGAGATTGAGGCGAACTCGCAGTATCCGCCCTGTGGGCAGCCAGAACGGCCGCTGCGAGAAGAGCGCCAGCGTCGCGGTATGCGCGCCGGCGCCATGGCCGTCACTCGGCCGGTCCCCAAGCCGATCGAACTTCCCTGTCGGCAAGGTCTCGGCCAGCATCATGGAGATCGTCGGCAGCCAACGCTCCGCACGCCACTCCGCCAGCTGGTATTGCGCTCGCACCGTGGTGTCTCCGACGCCGATGCGCGAGCCGCTTCGTCCCTGACTCGGCTGTTCGTAAGCGAAGCGGGCACCCAGTCCCAGGGTGACGGTATCGGTGAGTCCGTAGAAGAAATAAGTCTGTGACTGAAAGCCGTCCGTCCGCGGAACGGCGCGGCGCGCCCCCGAGTCGTCGTACCGCGCCTGGACGATCGCATCGAACAAGTAGGTTTCGACCACCAGATGACCTTGCGGCATTGCCGCGCCCGGTGATGCCAGCAAAGGGCCCGTCCACCAGGCATCCTGGACGGCCTGGCGGCCCTCAGCTGAAGTCTGCGCCTGATCCGCCACGGCGGTACCGCAAGTCGCGCACAACACCAGGATGGCGATGGTCAGGTGCACGCTACTCGGAGGCCATCGCACTTACTGCGGAATCCTGGAGCAGAAGGCAGGTTGACCGATGCCACCAGCCCACGCACACTCGCCCGCCACACCCAGCCGGCTCTGAAGCGGCGGCTCCGTGGGGCCGGCAGAGCGATCCGGGCTTACTTCCATGGGGATGACTCCAAATGAGCAGCGCTGAAACCCGTCATCTTGAGCGCAGCATTGGTTCGCGCCAACTGACCATGATCGCGATCGGCGGCGCAATCGGCACCGGCCTGTTCTTTGCCAGCGGCTCGGCGATTTCCCAGGCGGGACCGGGCGGCGCGATGCTCGCGTACTCTATCATGGCCGTGGCGGTGTACTGCATGATGCAGTCGCTGGGCGAGATGGCCACGCAGTTGCCGATTCCGGGCTCATTCGAAGCCTATGCGGAACGCTTCATCGACCCCTCCATGGCCTTTGCGGTCGGCTGGAATTACTGGCTCAGCTGGACGGTCACGCTGGCCGCTGAATTGGTGGCGGGCGCATTGATCGTGCAGTTCTGGTTCCCGCACTCGAACTCCACGCTTTGGGTCATCGGCTTCTTCAGCTTGCTGCTGGCATTGAACCTGTTGTCGGTAAAGGCTTATGCCGAGGCGGAATACTGGTTTGCCAGCATCAAGGTAGTCACGGTGATCATCTTTCTGGCCGTCGGTGCCCTGATGATCACCGGCATGCTCGGCAACCAGGGTGGCGGACTGCACAACTGGACCCTGGGAGACCCGGCGAGCGGCGCGCACGCGCCCTTCGTCGGCGGCTTGAATGCCGTGCTGCTGGTGTTTCTGCTGGCAGGCTTTTCCTTCCAGGGAACCGAAAGCGTGGGCCTGGCCGCCGCCGAAACCGCGGACCCGGTCAGGAACGTGCCCAGGGCGATCAAGAGTGTGTTCTGGCGCATCCTGCTGTTTTACATCGGCTCGATTTTCGTGGTCGGGACCCTGATCAGCTTCAATGATCCGAATCTGCTGCACGGCGATGAAGGCCACATTGCCTACTCGCCATTCACGATGGTGTTCCAGCATATGCCGCGAATCGGCTACTACGCCGCCCACCTGATGAATGCGGTGATTCTCTCGTCGGTCCTGTCGTGCGGAAATTCATCGATGTACGTGGCTTCCCGCATGCTCTACGCGATGGCGCACAGCCGGAAGGCGCCGCGACTGTTCGGCCGTCTCAGCCGCCGCGGCGTTCCGGTTGCGGCGCTGCTCGCCACGGGCCTCGTCAGTGCGACGGCTTTCTTCACCAGCCTGGTGGGCGATCAGAAGATCTACCAGATTTTCTACAACGCCTCGGGCCTGAGCGGCTTCATCATCTGGCTGGGCATTGCGCTCTGCCATCTGCGCTTCCGCAGGGCCTGGGTCGCCCAAGGCCGGAGTCTCGACGATCTGAAATTCAGGGCCAAGTTCTATCCCTACGGGCCCTGGCTCGCGGTGCTGCTGTTTACGATCGTGCTGTTCGGCGCCAACTTCGGCGTGTTCCAGGCACCCGTGTTCTCATGGTTCAACTTCATCAGCGGCTATCTGATGATTCCCACCTTCATCGTGCTCTACCTGGTGCACAAAGTGCGGAACAGAACCCGCCTGATACCGCTGGCGGACTGTAACTTTGAGATGGAGTGAACCGGGACCCTTTTCAGGGCTGGCGGATACTCCTGATATCGGCGAGCAGCGCGGTTTGCGACACGGGGCGCCCGAAGAAACGGCGCAGCAACTCCTGCGGCTCAACCTCCCCTCCGTAGCGGAACAGCCGCGCCGACACGAACGGATACCAGGCCTTGTTACCGGCGTCGAATTCCCCGATTTGCACGCGGATTCGAGCCCGCAGGTCCGCCGTGAGGAAAGCACCAAGGGCGTAGGTGATCATGTAACCCGGATCGTCCACCAGCTGACCCCGGATTGCCCACCATGACCACTCCGGGTGCGGAGCAATGTGCAGGTAGCGGCTGGTAATGTCGGTCCACACGGCGTTCGGATCGCTGGCCGGGTCGCGCGCCATTCTGATTTCGAACAGCCCCCAGGCGACATCCAGAATGACAGCGCCCAGGCGCGCACGCCGCCCATCGGCTGCCGTGCTGGCGCATCCCAGGTACTTGCGCTGCCAGGCCGGATTGAACACGCTCCAGCCCGTGATGTCGGCAAAGGATTCGTCTGCCAGGGAAGAATCGTCCGGCACCTGCAGTGAGGGCCGCGCACGAATTGCGGCGTAATGCACCGCGTGGCCATTTTCGTGTGTCAGCTCGCCGGCGCTGCTGAGACTCTCTTCCCGAAGGAATACCGAGACACGGGGGATCGCCGGGCGCCAGCCGCCTGCCACACGGCGACCGATGCGAGCGATATCCGTGTAATCTACCGGCGCCTTGCCGGGCCGCATCTCCAGATCCTCGATTACCCGCAAGTGAGCCAGGTTCGCGCCTAGATCATCGAAGAAACGCACATTGGCTTCCTGCAGATGGTGCGCGCAAGCCTGCACCGCCCGCGACCCACTGGAATGGGCGTAACGAAAGTCCCAGGGCTCCAGCGTGACGCCCTGGTCCGCCCCACCCCACGCCTCGAGAGCCTGCTCGAGCCAGCGCTCTCCGGCTCCTGCCGGCAGGCCCAGTGACTCCTCCGCGGCCGCGATATTGGCTCGCGCGTGCTCGGCTTCAGCCACGATCAGGCGCCGGTAGGGACTGTCGGGCGTGTTGTCAGTATCGACTGCACGCCACAGAGGCTCCATGGCCATGAAGAGCGCGCGGCGGCGCTCCGGTTCCGCGAGCTGCTCGAGCAGCCCCAGCGCGTCTCCGCGTGTGTAGCTGTGGCCCTCGAACTGGATCGCATCGCCTGCGCTGCTGAAGCAGGCGTATAGCGCGGTCCGCAACTCCCGGCCCGTCGCCGATGGCCGCGCCGCATCAGCACACAGTCCTGCAGGGGCCAGTGAAGCGCCGGTGCGAAAGGTGATGCCGGAGCGCATGCCGGCCAGCGCCCGCCTGCCAGGCGCGGACATGCCATCCGGCGAAACGGCTGCCAGCGCCGCATTCAAGATTTGCAGGCTTCGCTCGAAACGCGCCTTCCAGGCGGCGCGATCCAGTCCGTCAAAGCGCGAGGTCAGTCCGGAGTCGATCGTCTCGATCGCCCCTGCGGCGTCGAGAAAGTCCGCAAACACTGGTTCCGCGGCGTCAATCCGGCGCTCATCCGGCGAATGCACGGCGGCCGCGGCCACGGCGCCTACGGCCGCGAGAAGCACCACGACGAGCTTGCGTAGCGGCATTACGATCGACCGGGTGGCGCATCATCGCGCGGCTTCAAGATGCCGAGGGCCTGGGCCGCCACGACCGCCTGCGTGCGTGAGTGCACGCCGAGTTTCTCAAGGATCGCCGACACGTGGCGATCTATGGTCTTCGTGGAGCGATGCAGTTGGCGTGCGAGCTGGGCGTTGGTGCTTCCCTGAGCCAGCAGCGCCAGGACTTCGATTTCCCTGGCCGTCAGACCGCCGGCGTTTGCGCGCGTCGTCTCATTCGGGCCCCGTGGAATGGCGCGTACGCCCTGTTCGCGCAGTCGTCTGCGCACAATGGCGGCGAGCGGGCCCGCGCCAAGCCGGTCGAGCACCGCCAGCGCCTGGCGCAACGCCTCTTCAGGACCCTCAATCATGGCAAGCGCCTGTTCGTAGGGTGCACCAATGCTCTCCCAATATCCGGCGGCGCCCCGCCAGTCGCCCGCAAGCGCGAGCCGGTAGGGTTTCTGAATGTCCTGCGGGACGGGGCCCTCGGCGCGCGCCCGCGACTGCCATGCGGCCAGTTCACCCTTGATCGCGGGAAACCGCTTGTCACCCAGATAGCCCAGGCCCGTCGCCGTCTCGCTCGCCAGGCGCTCAAGATCACCACGATACCAGGCCTGCTCGGCGCGCGCGGAGGCCACGCGGCCGAGTCGCTCCGGTTCGCCCATCAGCAACGCCAGTTCGAAGGCTTCATCGAGCAGTTCGTCGGCGCCGGGGTCACCGCGACGAATCCGCACCAGAGCCAGCGTCACCAATGTCGGCACGCGCTGCAAGGGCACGAGTTCCATACCCTGCAGCAGGCCAGTGGCAATCCGCGCCGCTTCGGTCCAATCGCCGCGATCCAGGGCCAGCCTGGCGCCGTAGGCGTGCAGGTAGGCGAGGCTTGAGAAGAGCCCACGCTCCTCGCAGTACGCGACGCCTTCGCGATAGTACCGCTCCGCCCTCAGCAGGTCGTGCTCCAGAGTCGAACAGAAAACAAAGTTTCCATAGGCCCGGGCGGCGCCCTCCTCGAGTTGATGCTCGAGCGCGATCGTGAGACTCCGCTCCAGTTGCTCGAATCCCGTCCTGTCGCCCGCGATGAGCAGTGCGGAGCCGACGTTATTCAGCGCATGCGATTCCGTGGCGTGATCGCCGAAGGTCCGCGCCAGCGCCAGTGCGCGTCGTCCGAATTCCACGGCTTCGGTATCCAGGCCGTAGTGAGATGCCAGCCGGGAGCGCGTACTGTAGGCCCACGCCAGGTGTACGCTCGGTGGCAGCGGCTCCAGTAGGGCGATGGCCGCGACGACACTGTCCTCAGCCTGCTGCTTGTCGCCTACCACCCGATATTCCGGGGACAGGAAGCTCAGCACACGCGCCTGCGCCTCGATATTGCCAAGCTCGCGCCACAACAGAAGCGCCTCGTTCGCCGAGGCGATTGCCTCTATAGCCTGATTGGTCACGCTGCATTCTTCAGCGCGCAGCTCGAGGAGTTCCCCTCGATTCGCGGCCGGCAGGGTGGCGCCAAAGCGCAAGGCCACGCCCAGGTGTGCAGCCGCCTCCCGATGCGCACCCAGCCGCGCGGCCTCCTTCCCCGCCAGCGGCGCGTACTCGAGCACAGCCGCGGCGTTGTCGGCTCCAGCCGCGTGATGCACGATCCGGGTCAGGTCCGCCCGGCGTTCCACCAGCGCCTGCAGCAGCCCTTCGTGCATTGCCCGGGCGCGCTCCGGAGTAACGGTGCCTTGCACTGCGAGGCGTGCCAGCTCATGGCGAAATCCAATCGCATCCGTTTGAGCTGCAAACAGGCCACGCGAAACGCCCTCGTCAATGGCCAATCCACGATCGCCGATGACACCCTGGATGAGCCAGCGCTCCGTCTTTCCCGGCGACATTGAGACCAGCTCGGCCAGTTCACGCGCTGGGGCCGAGCAGCGCAGGAGACGCGAAAGCACCGCATCCCGTACTGTCACCGGCACGCGCTCGCCTGGGCTCGCGAGCACCTCGTGCACGAAGAATGGGTTACCACCCGTCAGCTGGTGGAGGCGCGCGACGTCAATGTCACTCTTCCCGGCCAGGTCTCCCACTGCGGCAACCGTCAGTGGTGCCAGGCGCATCCGCTGCACGTGATGGCCGGTCAGCTCACCGAGCGCCAGTCGCACGGGGTGATGCAGCGGCAATTCATCATCGCGATAGGTTGCAATAAAAAGTGTGCTCGTACGCTGGATGCGCCGGCCTATAAAGCGGAAGAAATCGAGCGTCGCCTCGTCGGCCCAGTGCAGGTCTTCCAACACGACTACGCAAGTCCGCTCGGGCCGCGAGAATTCTTCGAGCAGGCCCCGGAACAGCCAGTCGCGCGATTCATCGGTGCCAGGGCTATGGCCGTCACTGACTGACGTCTGCGCGGCAATCTCGTGTACCGGTCCGAGCGCACGCGGCGTCGTCAGCGCATCGCACGCACCCCATAGGGTGAAGGAATCGCGTCGATGGACCGACGCAAACTGGTCAACGAGCGAGCTCTTGCCGATACCCGCCTCGCCCGCGACGAGTACGAGCTTGCCGGAGCCCACCCGCGCTTCCTGCAGGCATCGCTCCAGTTTTTCGAGTTGTTCCTGGCGCTCCAGCAGCTGCATGGCGGATCAAGTCAGTGAATTCAGGGTCGCGACGAACAACAGAAACCTGAATAGCCACACAATCTGGAAGAACGACCAGGCAATCGCGGCGGCCAGCAATCCGCTATACCAAAGACTCACGCGATAGACGCGCAACAGCATCACGAACAGGTATAGCGCGAACATCGCCTGGATGATGAGGGTCGGAACGCTGTCCGACATCACGACGCTCGCCGGCACACCGAATGCAGCACCCATCCACACAAGCACCAGCATGAGCGCAGGGATGAATACGCCGATCACGATGAGGGCGAAGGACCAGAAATGCGTGGCCACCACCAGATGTTCAGAGTAGTAGCGCTTCTTCCTAAACAAAAATCCGTAGAGCAGCAGCGCGATGACCGGTATCAATGTAAACAGCAACGTTTTGGACAGGATCGCCGTCTTTTCGTTGTAGGCATGCTCAAACGCCGGGTACTCGATGCCCATCCCATGCATCGCGACGGCGACCTGGTCCGCTGCGAAGGAGTGGTAATAGTCGTTCTGATGCAGCTGCGTGGCGAGCGTGGTCGTAAACGCGTTGTAGGGAAAGATCGAATTGGAGAAGTAATATAGGATGCTGAACAGCAGGAACAGGCGCAGCGGGTTGACATAGCGGATGCGCCGCCCATCCAGGTAGTCGGCGCTTAGCGCACCAGGATGTGCCACGAGTCGCCAGGCGGTCCTCAGGATCTTGGAATCAAAGTGGGTGAAGGGTTCAACGGCCTCCGACAGGAAATGCCGGATCGAAAAGTCATGATTATTACGCCGCTTCTCGCCACAGCGATCACAGTAGGAGCCCGCACCGGTGGCGCCGCAGGAAGGACAGGTGCGCGAAGACTCGATCGGCGCCACTCCCACTCAATGATCTCCTGACATTCTAACCCACTGAGCGAGCTCATGTTTCCAACAGGCCGTGCTCACGATACCGTCGGAAATGCCGTCAAAACGATTTTGCCTGTTGCCTATTTGGGCGAGCATTGGCGACCATCGTGGAGCGTATCGCGGCCCCGAGTCCCCGCGAATGTAGCAGGTTGACACCGGTCACTCACGATTGTGCGTTGCCTGAAGCTGCGCAACCGTCCCGATCGCGCCGATCATTGAATTGAAAGTTGCTCTCCCGTCAGACGTTGCAACAGTTTGATCGCCTCGGCGGGACGCACCATTAAGTTGAAGTGCGCAATCAGCTGGCCATCGTCGCTGAACGTGATAATGTCAACGCCGTTAATCAGAATTCCCTCGGTCTCGGTCTCGAGCTCCTCCATCATGAGTGCCGATTCAGCAAGCCAGGCGCCCGAACTGTTGCGCCGCCTGCTGCGCGCGAAGGACCGGATGGACGCCGCCTCGCACGAAGATTGGCCAGTGCGGCGGCTGGCACGAGTGAGCCGAGTCTCCGAAGCCCATTTCGCACGATCGTTCAAGCGGGCCTTCGGGGTACCGCCGCATCGCTACCTGCTCACGCGGCGCATCGAACGGGCTACGGCGCTGCTCCGCGACACCGATCGGCCCATCACCGAGATTGCCCTCGACACGGGCTGGGAAAGTCTGGGAACGTTCGGACGCACCTTCCGCGACGTCACCGGCGAGAGCCCGGGCGCGGTCCGGGCAAGGGCCCGAGCCGCGGCGCACGAGCTCGGCCGCGTACCCGCCTGCTTCGTCAGCGCCGCGCACCGGCCCGACCTTACGATCGCAGTTTCGGAGAAGCGACGCCGGGAGGCGACCGATATAAATGGATCTGAACAAAAGGAGATCCCATGAGCCAAGGTGTCAAAGAAGTCGGTTTATACGTGCGAGATCAGGACGAGGCACTGGCGTTCTACGTCGGGAAGCTCGGATTTCGCGTCCACACGGATGTGCGGAACGGCGACTATCGCTGGCTCACGGTACAGCATCCGGACCAGCCCTCTTTGCAGCTCGGCCTCTTCAAGCCAGGTCCGCCGGTGCTTGACGAGGCGACGGCGCAAACGGTGCACGCGATTGTGGCCAAAGGCGCGATGCCGCCGCTCGTGCTGGGCGTAGATGACTGCCGCGCCGCCTACGAGCGCCTGCATGCCGTAGGCGTCGAGTTCACGCAGGAGCCCACGAGCCGCTACGGCAATGTGGACGCCAGCTTCCGTGACCCATCTGGAAACGGGTGGAAGATGATCGAGGCGCGCCTCTGAAGACACCCATGAAGGAGGGCTCGTCGCCTGCCTTGATCCATTGAGATATACCATCCCTCATGACAATTCGGTGTCTCTCAACGACCTTTGATCGTGGCCGATCCATTGTTGATCTCATCAACAAAGGTCTGCGGGAGTCACTCCCACTCCATTGTTTCCAGCACTCGTAGACACTCGACAACGGGCAACTTCGTCTCGGCGCGTGGCACTCTTACCGTCGGGCCTATCGTCAACACATGTTGCCTGCGGGCGATAGATGCCGAAGGGATCGAAGTGCTTCGGCAGTCATGCGAGGCGAAAAGCGGTCAAAGGGTCAATAGTTGCCGGGAACTCCGGGCACCATTCGGGCGCCGTGAAGTACACGCAGTATGAGTGCGCCGTCGTCAGACGGCTCGAAGTCGATTAGGTAATTTCCGTGTGTGCACATCCGTGTCGTGTCGCCCAGGTCTGGACGCGCCACGTAGTGATGCGGTCCCACAGCAATCTTCTCGCAGTGTTGTCGTATCTCGCGAATGAACGATAAAGCGCGCTGAGGATTGTCGAGTGCGATGTAGTCGCCAACCTCCTCCAAGTCACTTTCGGCCTGTGGTGTGAATTGCGCGCGCATTCACTTCGCACGTTCTTTGGCCAATTTGGTGTACTTGCGTTCCAGACGGTCAAGTACCTCGGCGGCGGGTTTCGGTTTGCCGCTGCGCCGACCCCTTTCGATTTCGCCACGCAGACCGTTGAGTACCGCCTGGCGACGCTGCTGGTCCTCTTCCAGAAGTCGTAGCCCATCCCGGATGACCTCGCTCGCAGAAGCGTAACTCCCACCCTCGACCTGTTCCTTAACGAAGTGCTCAAAGTGCTTACCGATTGTATAGCTTGAGGGCATGACTCTAATCCTCCATCGATCACGGCTATCATAATATAGCATAACCTGATATCCCGGGTAACGCGATGATCGACTCGAGCCCGAAGCGGACCTTTGTTTCTTCAAGATTGGTTGGTGGACCAACGCATGTCTGCCTATTTCCATTCGCCAGAGATTGACGAAGGAAAGCTGAATCGGAGAGACTCAACGAGCCGCCTGAATAGTCATCACATCTGGACCAAAGCAATGTGTCAGTCACCAGGAGCACTGGATGCACTTCGCCGCCATTGACTGGTTCATTGTTGTTGCTTATCTCATATTGTCCGTTGCGGCCGGACTACTGGGCAAGAAATACATTGCCAACGTTTCCCACTATCTCGTCGCCGGAAGAGAACTTGGGATGTACGCGGGAATTGCGACGCTTGCGGCCACCGAGATCGGCACGATCACATTCATGTACAACGGCGAACTGGGCTACAAGTATGGTTTCGCCGCCTTTGCTGCGGCACTGATTTCTGGACTCGTCATGATCGTCGTGGGACGAACGGGCCTGGTTGTCCAACGTTTTCGTTCTTTGAAGTTGATGACTGTGCCGGAGTACTTCGAGCGCAAATACAGCCGCGGACTGCGCCTTCTTGCAGGGATTCTGGTTGCAACCGGGGGCATCCTCAACATGGGCGTGTTCCTGAAGATCGAGGGCGAATTCCTCACCATCGTGAGCGGCATCGACTCCCGGTACCTCGTTGCGGTTATGACGGCCATTCTGCTGCTGGAACTTGTCTACACGGTCGTCGGCGGAATGATGGCCGTGGTCATTACCGACTTCATTCAGTATGCCATGCTGTCGGTGGCTACGATTCTGGTGTCGATTTACGCCGTCTACCACGCCGGGTGGGGCAATATCGTCGCCAAGGTCTTCAGCACCATGGGGAGCGCCGGCTTTGATCCCATTCAGAATCCAAAATTCGGTATCACCTTCCTGATATGGCAGATCCTGCTCTGGTTCTCCATCCACACCTGTTGGCAGACTACCGCCATGCGCGTGTTCTCGACCAAGAGCCCCGAGATTTCAAAACGGGTCATGACCTGGACGGGGTTCATTTATCTCGGTCGAGGAATGCTACCCATGCTTTGGGGAGCGGCTGCACTGACGCTATTCGGCCTGGGTGCGATCCGCAACGGAGTTCCACTCCCGGTAGTCAATGGGCAGACACTTGCCCCGATCGACGCCATGCCGGCTATGCTTGCGAGCATCCTTGGCCCAGGCGTCAAGGGAATTGTGGTTGCGGGCATGCTGGCCGCGACTATGTCGGTTAACAGTTCCTACCTGCTGGGCTGGAGCGCAGTAATTTCCCAGGACATCATCCTGCCCATCCGCGAGCAGATGGGTAAGCCGGCTCTCAGTTCGCGCAGCCAGATCTTCGTCAATCGTCTCGCCAACCTATTCGTCGGACTGTTCCTGATGTTCTGGGGCTTGTACTACACGCCTCCGGGCGCCGTTTATCTGTACCTGAACATCACCGGCACCATTTATCTGGCGGGCACGTTCATTTGCGTAATCGGCGGCCTGTACTGGAAACGCGCGAATACGTCAGGCGGCTATCTGGCTATGCTGCTGGGCGCTGCCGGAGCGATCATCCCCTTTTTCTTCCTGCACTGGAGCGAGAACATCACCGGTCTTTGCGCATTTGGCCTGGCCACCTTAGGACTCGTCCTCGGTTCTCTATTGGGCAGGCGCGCTCCGACATCCTCAACTGGCGTAAGGCTTGAATCCACACTGTAGGAGGCAGAATGAACTATTGGTTGATCTTCTGGACCGTCTCGCTGGTGGTCGCCGGAGTTTCGTTCGCGGTGATCACCGGGATCGTGGTGGTAAAGGGCTACAGGGACCTGCGTTTGATGTTTAGCCGGCTGGCGGAGCAGCGGACACACGATCATGAGTGAGCCGGCAACTCATAAGGACAAGTTCATCGCGATGGTGACCGCGAAGGCGGAGGTCAACCTTCGCCTAAGTGATTATCAGCCGCGTTCGATGCTGGTCACGCCCGTGCACCACCTGAAGCGGGCGAAGTTTCCGGTTATCGATTACCACAATCACCTTGATGCACAGGATCCGGCCGCTGTCTTGAAGGTGATGGATGAGTGCGGGATAGAACGGATTGTCAACATCACCATGCAGCTCGGGACTGAAGCTCTCGCGGTAATCCAGCGTTTTCACTCATCAGCTTCAGGACGGTTCGCCACCTACGCATGGATGGACTGGACGGACCTGACCACGGCCACATTCTTCAGCGGTTGCGCTGATCGGCTCGAGCAAATGGTGGAGCACGGCGCCTGCGGTCTGAAAGTCTGGAAGGATCTGGGCACGAGCCTGCGGGATTCGACCGGCGCTTTGTTGCAGGTTGACGACGAGCGCCTCGCGCCAATGTTCGAGAAAGCGGCCGAGTTGAGCGTGCCGGTCATGTTTCACATCGCAGACCCGGACGCATTTTTCCTGCCCATCGATGAACACAACGAGCGCTTTGAAGAGCTGGCGGCGCACCCGGAGTGGAGCTTTCACTCTTCGCAGTTTGGCAAGCAAGAGCTCCTGCAGCAACGCGACCGCGTGTTCGCGCGCCATCCTCGCACGACGTTCGTTGCCGCACACGTCGCCGAACGGGCGGAAGAGCTTTCCTATGTCAGCGGATTGCTCGAGAGGTATCCCAATGTTCATGTAGATATCGGGGCACGTTTAGCAGAACTCGGGCGACAGCCTTACACGGCGCGCGAATTCTTTCTGAAGTACAGCGACCGCATTCTGTTTGGTACGGACCTGGTTCCAGAACTGAGTATGTATCGTCTGCACTACAGATTTCTGGAGACAGCGGACGAATATTTCGAATACCCGTCGCATGCCTCGCGCCAGGGGCGCTGGAATATCTACGGCTTAAGCTTGCCGGACGATGTTCTTAGGCGTGTCTATCGCGAAAATGCACTGCGACTGTTACCTCGATGATTTCGGCAACCCAGCGTCGCGCTACGGAGCCACCCAGCTGCGTCACTTTCCCGCGCCGCGGCATCATCAAGGGAGATGGTGGTCTTCATTAAGTCACTGGAAGTTCACGATAGGCTCCAAATTCCGCCAGATCGTCTTCCCCCAGCCACGTAGGATACTCAACAGGCTCCAGGCCAAGATTTGCTTCAACCTGTCGCCACAGGCGAGTCCGTTCATATCTCTGATGTACCAACTGGAAGCGGGTGCTTCTAAGCACGTTGAGAGCCGCTTGCGAATCTCCGCAGTCAATCAGGAGACTCGCTCGCCTTTCGGCTAACCATTCGTCATCAAGAGCCGAGACGGCATCGAGCCAACGCCTACGCTCGGCGAGCGTTTCTGGCCCCAGCGCGGCGAGCGCTTTATCCCGCTCGATCACTAGCTGGGGGTGAAGCGAGATTGCCTCGGACTCGATTGCTCGAAAGCACTCTGCCGCGGCATGCGCGTCCCTCCTTTGCACCAGCCAAAGGCGCCCAGACAACGCCCGCGCGCGATCGTCGCCCGACTGTGCCAGAACTTCCAATGCAGAGCCTGTTTCGCCGCGACCGGCAAGCCAGGCGCCGCGCTGAAATAACCACCTGTCCCGTTCGCTTCCTTGTGTTGACGAAGCCGCCCAGGAGAGCGCGTCACCTAAGTCGGCAATTCCACTGGCGGCCCAGCGGTTACTGTCTAAACTGGGGGCAGTCGGGATTTGATTGATGAGGCCTGATTTCCGTGCCGAGAGGAGACTCAGCCAAAAACAGACATCGTCACCCTGCGCCCAATCAAAAAGTGGAACCCTGTCCACAGCCCTTATTTCAGGATGAGGAAGAGAAATGCC
>Ga0209179_1000017_pt1 | contig 46978 bp, 33 predicted proteins | sample Rivendell_Oct201_11_FD_188352 | JGI IMG/M metagenome (GOLD analysis project Ga0209179, IMG submission 188352) | Vadose zone soil microbial communities from the Eel River Critical Zone Observatory, Northern California, USA -... | ecosystem: Host-associated > Plants > Roots > Rhizosphere > Soil ...
AAAAAAAAAAATAAAAAAAAAAAAAAAAAAAAAAAATTATAAATATTAAAAAATAAAGTAATGATGTTTATTAGTATCATGATTCTTATAGTGGCAATAGCCCTACCTTCAATAAATATTTCACCAAATTTATATTTAAGAATATCATCTCTATTATTACTTTATACTGGAGCATTAACTTTAAATGCTTTTTATATTCAGTCAATTGGATCAGGTATAGGTATATATAGTGGTTTATTTCAAATTACTTTATTCACACAATTATTTGATATAGTTATAATATTAACAGGTTCTGTAATATTAATAGCTTGACCTTTAATAAATCATAAATTTATAGATAATAATTTAAATGAAAAAGGTCATAATATATTATCAATTAATAATTATAGAATAAAATATTCAATAATAATATTAATATCAACTTTAGGTTCTTTATTATTAATATCTTCTTCAAATTTAATAACTTTATATTTAAGTTTAGAATTACAATCTTTTGGAGTATATATTTTAGCTTCATTATATAGACATTCAGAATTAGCTATATCAGCAGGATTAAAATATTTTTTATTAGGTAGTTTAGCTTCTTGTATAATATTATTAGGTTGTGGTTTAATATATTCTTTCACAGGATTAACTAATTTAGATTCTATTTATAGTATGATCTCAGTAATTGATAATAATAATATTTTATTAGGTTTTAGTTTAGGTTTAATATTAATTTTTATAGGATTATTATTTAAAATAGCAGCAGCACCTTTACATAATTGAGCACCAGATGTATATGCAGATAGTGCTACAATTATAACAACATGATTAACTATTATGCCTAAAATATCTATTTTTTTAGTATTATTAGAAATACAAACTCATATTAATTTAATAGAAAATATTAATATAATATTAGAATTAAATCCTTTAAATAATATAATAAATAATAATACTTTAAGTTTTAATAATAATTATTTATGAAGTAAAAATTTATTATTAATAAGTTCTTTATTATCATTATTAATAGGAACTATATTAGGTTTAGCTCAAACAAAAATAAAAAGATTATTAGCTTATAGTACTATTTCACATGTAGGATTTATTTTATTAGCTTTAGCTATTAACTCAGAACAATCTATAGAAGCTTTAATATTTTATATAATACAATATACTATTACAAATTTAAATACTTTTTTAATAATAATATTATTTGGATATATTATAAAAAATTCATTTAAAGATTTAATACAAAGTATTATGATAGAAGATGAAATAGGAACAGAAAATGATATTAATTATATTTCAGAATTAAAAGGTCAATTTTTCTTAAATCCTATATTATCAATAACTTTAACAATTTGTTTATTTAGTATGGCTGGAATACCTCCTTTAATAGGATTCTTTTCTAAACAGTTTGTATTATATTCAGCAATTCAAAATGGATATTATTTTATGTCTATTATAGCTATAATTGTAAGTATAATAAGTGCTTCTTATTATTTAAAAATAATAAAAATATTATTTACAGAAGAAGAAAATATAACCGAATATAGTGATAAAGAATTAAAAATAATTACAAATTTAAATTCTAAATCAGAAATAGAAATAAGTAGTACAAACAGTTTTATAATATCTACTTTAACATTATCTATTTTATTATTTGTTCTTAAACCATCAATTTTATTAAATAGTACAACAATACTTTCTTTATCTTTATTTAATTTGTAATGAATAATTTATTTATGTTATTTATTTTGGTTCCTATTTTAGCTTTAGTTTTATTATTTTTAAATTTTTTATTTTCAGCTCATAGACCAGATGAATCAAAAATATCAGCTTATGAATGTGGATATTCAGCTATTAGAAAACAAAATAGAACTGATTTTCAAATTCAATTTTATATAGTAGCTATGTTATTTTTAATATTTGATTTAGAAATATTATTATTATTTCCTATAGCTGTAACTTTATATAAAGTAAGTACTTTTGGTTTTAGTATAGCTTTAATTTTCTTTATAGTATTAACCATAGGGTTTATATTAGAAATTGGTTCTGGAGCTATCTCTATTACTAAAAATTCACAAACTATAATTAATAAATAAATTTTATTTTTATTTTTAACTAATAGAAATATTAATTTATCTATATTTATTATATAATTTACCCCTTTAATTTATATAATTTAAATTTTATATATTTTAAAGAAAAATAATAATTAATTAAATCAATTAAATAAAATTAATATTTCTAGATTTTTATTTTTAGATTAATAACATTAATCAATTTAAGTTCTAATTAAAAATAATTGTAAAGATTAAATAATTTCTTTTTAATAAAGAAAATATGAATATAAATCTTAATATATATTTAAAAGGATATATAAATTAAAGGGGAAATCTGATAATTGGTAATCAGTTGTATTTGCATTACAAATATGATAGTTCAAGTCTATCTTTCTCCATAAATTATTTAAATTTATTAATATAATTAATAATACAGAATAATTATAAGCCTCGATTGCTTAGTGGTCAAAGCGCTATTCTGAAGATATAGAAATGTGAGTTCAATTCTCTCTCAAGGCAAATTATATATTAATTAAAAAATTTATTATATTTTTAGCCGGAATAGTTTAATTGGTAAAACGAATTCCTTGTAAGACTTTAATATTGGTTCGATTCCAGTTTTTGGCAAAATTAAATAACATCAAAATAATTATAAATAAAAATAATATGAGTTGTAGTTTAATTTGGAAAAACATCATTTTTTGGTAATGAATAATATCAGTTCGAATCTGGTCAACTCAGTAAATTATTTATTTAATATTTTTAAGAAAGCAGAACTTGAGTGGTTGAGTGTCTCCCTTTTAAGGAGAAAGTCCTGGTTCAAGTCCAGGTGCTTTCGGTTCTAAATATATATTTCATATAATAAATATATATTTAGAATTCATAATTAAAAATTTTAAAATTATAAATTTAAAAATAAATAAATAATCTTTTTATATTAAGGGCAGGTGATCCGATTGGTAATGGTGATTCTCTGTAAAAGAATTGGTTAACGCCATAAAAGGTTCGATTCCTTTACTGCTCAATAATTAAAAATCAAATGGTAGATGACAAATTGGTCAGTCGCTCCTTTTGGGTAGGAGACATAAAGCATGTTCGAATCGTGCCTATCATATTTCGGTGTTATGGCAGAGAGGTCATTGCGGAGTACTGTTAATACTTTTTTCATAGGTTCGATTCCTATTAATACCTTTAATTTTTATTATATAATGACCTTATAATTTATAATAAATTAAATAAAATAAATGAAATAAATTAAATCATATAATCTACTTAAAATCTCCTAATGAAATAAAAGAGTAATAAAATAACGAACATGTTGAAATTGGTAAACAATCTCTTCTTAAGCAGGAGTGGAAGTAATTCCTTAAGAGTTCAAGTCTCTTTGTTCGTATCTTTATAACAATAGTGTACGATATAATTTATAATTTATTATAAATTATATTTCGACAGTTTAGTGTAACGGTTTGCACACTAATCTCATTAGTTAGTAGAAGGGTTCGATTCCCATTCTGTCTTTGATAATTATTACTTGTTTAAAATTTAAATAATGAAATTTTAACTTAAATTTTTATTTAAATTAATAAAATTTAGAATTTAATTTATTTTTGAACAGTTTATTTAAGAGTTTATTTTCATAATAAAATGTCTATACTTTAAGTTATATTTTTGTTTTTTTAACAAGATATACATAAAATTTTAAGCTTTAATCATGTTTATTAATTATATTAAGGTCTTTTAGTATAATGGTCGTACAGCAACCCTTCAAGTTATTAGTGTCAGTTCAATTCTGATAAAGACTTATTTTTTTTCACATTTGTATTTTCTTAAAATTTATAATAATTAATATAAAAAGGTTAAAATAAAATATTTTAAAAGTTAAGATAAAATATTTTATACTTATTATTAATTAAATTATAAATATAAAGAGATTAAATAAATAAATATTAATAATATAAAAATAATATCTAAAAATAATTAAACGACTGAAGTTTAAGAATTTATATAATTAAAAATATAATTTATATTTAATTATTATATTTATTTTTCTTTTTTAAATTAACTTTTTAATATTTTTATTCGTTATTAAATTTATTTCTTTATTCTAAATTTTAAATTTAGTACAAATTTAAGAATTATTATTAAATAAAAAATGTGCCCAAATTTAACTTTAATAATAATAATAAAATCACCCTTAGAACAATTTGAAGTAAGTAGTTTAATAAGTGTTATAGCGCCTATATTTGGTTATATAAATCTAACTTTAAGTAATTTAGGTTTATATTCTATATTAATTTTTTTAATAATAATAAGTTTACATATAATAAGTAATAATGAAAATAAAATTTTACCCTCAAAATGAAGTATAGCATTAGAAAGTATATTTACAACAATTAATACAATGGTAAGAGAACAATTAGGTAAAGAAATTTATTTACCTTTTATTTATTCCTTATTTTTTTTTATATTAATAAGTAATTTAATAGGTAATATACCTTATTCATATACAATAACAACATCTGTAATAGTAACTATTGGATTATCATCTACTATATTAACAGGTGTAACTATATTAGGATTATATATTCATAAATTACATTTTTTCTCATATTTTATTCCATCTGGAACTCCTTTAGCTTTAGTTCCATTATTAGTTTTAATTGAAACTGTATCTTATTTAGCTAGAGCTTTATCGTTAGGTATAAGATTATTTGCTAATATGGTAGCTGGTCATTCTTTATTAAAAATATTATCTACTTTCTTATATCAAATGTTTAATAGTAGTTTTATAATAGCTATATTCACTTTAATTCCTTTTGCATTTTTCTTAGGATTATGTGGATTAGAAGTAGCTGTATCTATAATTCAAGCTTATGTATTTGTATTATTAGTAATATCTTATATTAAAGATGCCATCTATTTACATTAATTATTTATATTATTAATTGATTATTAAATAAATCATGAATTAAATTAATTATTAATAAGAGAAATATTTTAATTCTAATTATTATTAGTTTATAAAAATTTTTATAAATAATAATGAAAATAACTAATAATCAATAGAGTTATAATAAAGGAATATTGAAAAAATATGAAATAATTTAATATAAATTAAATAAAAATAATAAATAAATATATAAGAGTATTCTTATATAATAAAAAATATTATCCCTCTCTTTTTATTATTAATTAAATTAATTAAAAAATAAAAAATATTAAAAAATAAAGAAATGGAATAGTTTACATTGGAAAGTTAAAACGATTGCTAATTGTTCGGGTATTCCCTTAGGTGTTCGAATCACCTCTATTCCGAAAAATTATAAGTATTAATTTTGTTTTGTTTTATTGTTTTTGATATATTTTGTTATATTTTTTTTTTAATAACAGAAATCAAAAACAGAGGAGTAAATAAGAAAAGTGAAGATAATAAAATGGATTGACGACTTTATTCCACTAATGCGAAAGAAATTGGAACTCTTTACTTAATATTTGCAATATTTGCAGGGATGATAGCTACAGGATTTTCAGTTTTAATTAGATTAGAATTATCTTCTCCAGGTGTACAATTTTTACAAGGAGATCACCAATTATTTAATGTAATAATAACTGCTCATGGATTATTAATGTTATTTTTTATGGTTATGCCTGCATTAATTGGAGGTTTTGGTAATTATTTTTTACCAATCCATATAGGAGCTCCAGATATGGCATTTCCACGATTAAATAATATAAGTTTTTGATTATTACCTCCTTCACTAATTTTATTATTACTTAGTGCATTAGTAGAAAATGGAGCAGGAACTGGTTGAACAATTAAGGATAAGTTGTTCTATTACAGTAATGTAATATTAATTAAACTCTACTTGATGCGAGAAACTCCTCTAATCGGAAGTAATTACCTATTTCATTATTTTATTAGAAAGGTAAAAATATTACTAACATGGGGACAATTTGCCTGGGTAAATTTTATTACCCATCAGAGACTAAACGTAGAGCATCCTTCTAAATTTATTAATAATAATATAACAACACAATCATTTAATAAAAATAAAGAATTATTCTATCAATGATTAGTAGGATTTACTGATGGAGATGGTACCTTTATTATTTCTAATAGTAATGGAAAATGATCTTTAATATATAAATTATCTCAACTTGAATACAATGCTAGATTATTATATTTTATTAAAAGTCAATTAGGTATAGGTCGAATTAATAAAGAAACTAAAACTAAAACAGTGAACTATTGAATTAGAGATAGAAACAAATTAGCAGAAGTTATATTTCCTATATTTGATAATTATCCATTATTAACTTCTAAATATTTCAATTATTTAAAATTGAAAGAAGCTTATAATATATTAGAAGATACTAATTTAACTAAAATCAAACGAGATGAATTAATGTTTAATTTAATTAAAAAACTTCCTTCTTCTGATTACATTTCTCCAGCTTGAGAAAAAGTAAGTAATTTAGTATCTAATACTTATGAAGCTAACATGGTTATGTCAAAAGCATGATTAATAGGGTTTACTGAAGCAGAAGGAAGTTTTTATCTTGTAAATAAAACTGACTGTAGAATAGTTCATGGGTTTGAAATAACTCAGAAATTAGATTTAACAGTTTTATCTGCAATAGGATATATTCTAGGTATAAAAACTTATTCTAAAAAAACATATCATACAGTTGTAACAACTAACTCCAGAAGTGTTGAAAATATTATAAATTATTATAATAACACTATGAAAGGTATGAAATCTTTTGAATTTAAAGTTTGAGCTAGAAGTTATGTAAAACATAAAGGTAATTTTACAAAACTTAATGAAATTAGAAATAAAATTAGAATTAGAAAACTAGGTACAACTTTATTAAATTATAAATCTAATGGATTAAACAATCAAAGTATACGATTAATACATACTACACCTCAAAACAATAAATGAAATATAAATTTAGATAATAGTAATAATAAATCTATTATTAATAGAGAAAATGGTATTTATAAAATTTACGATAATTTATTTTTAAATGAAGGTAAAGTACCTAATTATCAAGATATAAATAACAAAATGATAGATAAATTTATACTTAATTTAGCTGAAATTTTAGAAGATTTATATGATAATAATGAATGAACTGTTTTTAATTTATACTTTTTAGTTAAACCAGATTTTGATAGAGGTATTAAATTAGATATTGAAAATTTAAATAAACATTTTGCTAAGTATCCACTTGAGTTTCTACATCAAAATATAGTTAAATTTTATAAAAATACAGGTTTATTAACTGCTACTGGTGTATTTGTGTTTTCATCTTTATATGATTTTAATAATTTAACAGTAATATCTTCAAATTTTAAAAATATTATTAAAAATAATATCGAAATTATAAATAAAAATGTACATAAAGATTTAAATAATACAATAGTTAATTATACAAATAAATTTGATATTAATTCAGAGATTATGTTAATAATTCAAGCTGACTTTGAATAAATAAATAAAAACAAATAAATATATTTTATATGTAAATTTATTTATCCCTTTGTTATAAATTTATATTATTAAAATTAGTATTATAGAAATTTAAAATAGTTTTTATGACATAAATTTAAAAGGATGAAGACATAGTCCGATCTTTAGTTAAAGCTAAAGCGAATAATGATAGTGAATTTAAAATAGATTCATGAGATTATCAACAAAAATTAGTTATCCACCATTATCAGGAATACAATCTCATTCTGGTGGTTCAGTTGATTTAGCTATTTTTAGTTTACATTTAACAGGGATATCTTCATTATTAGGAGCTATTAATTTTATTACTACAGTATTAAATATGAGAACTAATGGTATGAGTTTACACAAATTATCATTATTTGTTTGAAGTATTTTTGTAACTGCTATATTATTATTATTAGCTTTACCTGTATTAGCTGGTAGTATACTGCCTGCTTTAAATTCGGCTATATGCTGGAAACTGTTTTATGTTTATAAAACACAATCAGCAGGAAATTTTTTAGATTTGAATCTTTTAAAGATCCTCAGAGACTACACGCCGGAATTAATCTGTTGTAATATTTTACCTTTTTCTCAAGTAAATAATCTAAATTATAAAGATTTATCTAATTTAAAATTAAGTTCTTATATAACTGGTTTAATAGAAGGAGATGGTTTAATTATAACACCTAAAACAGAAAGATCTATCAAAGGTAGAATTAATTTCCCTTCTATTAAATTTGTTTTTCATTTGAAAGATTTACCTTTAGCTTTAATGATCCAAAAAAAAATAAAAAATGGATCTTTAACTAGAAAAAAAGGAGAAAATGCTTATGTTTTAACTATAAATAATTATAATGGATTAATATTATTAATTTCATTAATAAATGGAAATATGAGAACTCTAAAAATTTATAGTTTATACAATTTAATTGATTGATTAAATATAAAAAAAGAAAATTATATTCCTAAAAAACCTTTAAACAATAGTTCTTTAGATTCTAATGCATGATTATCTGGATTTATAGAAGCTCAAGGTCATTTTTCAATAAAAACTACTATTACTTCTAAAAATCCAAAAGTAGAATGTAAATTTGAATTAAATCAAAGACAAATTGATCATAAAGGTAATAATAATTTAGATTTTTTAGAAATTATTGCTAAATTTCTACTTTCTTCAGTTAAAACGATCAGAGTAGACAAACCTAATTCAGAATATAGAGTTAGAACAACTAGTTTAAATGGTAATTTAATTTTAGAAAATTATTTAAATACATTTCCGTTATTTGGAAGTAAATATTTAGATTACACAGATTGAACTAAAGTTCTAGATAAATTTAAATTAGGTCAATTTAAAGATAAATCAAATATAAAAGAAATTATTTTAATTAAATCTTGTATGAATGATGCTAGAACTGTTTTTATTTGAGATCATCTAAGTAAATTTTACAACTTAGATTAATAAGATATAGTCCCAACATACATGTGAATGTATGAGTATTTACCTTAAACATAAATATTTTGTATCAGAAATTAAATAAAAAAATAATAAAAAAATAAAAAATAGAAAATAATAAAAGAGTAGATTTGCATGTTACAATCTACATTAGACACTAAAATTAGCAACCCCCAAAATATACGAAAAAATGGCTTTACTTTTGAAATTATTAAGTAATAATTTAGACAATGATATTGTAGTTTACAGTACATTAATCGTGATCACAGGAGCGATAGGATATTCCTTTATAATTAATGCTTTAAGAAAATCTTATGTGGAAAAAGGTGTACAAACTAATACAGAAAAAAATATTTACGATAGTCTTGAAGATGATTTGACCTCAATAAATACTTTATCACCTAAATCTTCCACTTCTACCTTGAAAGCATTAACTACTAAAAAATCAGAAGTAGGAACTCAAACTATGACTGAAGAAGTTAATATTGTAGATTTTTCTAATACAGAATATATTGCTACTAAAGTTGAGCAATTAAATGCTTTAGATCCTTTTTCAGCTACACCTTGAACTCCTGAGAGACTACGAGAGATGATAGATACTTTAGGAATAGTAAATAATTTATTTAATTAATTCATGTAAACTTTACTTAATTTATCTATTATTTCTCTTTTAGATAATTCTTAATTTTAACCCCTTTAAATCAAACTATTTCAATAGAAAACAATAAATGTAAAATTTATCATCTATTTGTTATGTTTACATTTTCTAAAATTTTTATATTTTATTTATCTGATTAATTAATTTACTTCTATTATAATTACGAGTTAAATGTTTATGAGATTGCTGTAATTTATAAGACAGTCATTGGATAATATCCAGTAAATCAAGATTTAAAAGGGTATAACTATGTTATTAACCGATAGAAATTTTAATACAAGTTTCTATGATCCAGCTGGAGGTGGAGATCCTATATTATTCCAACATCTATTTTGATTTTTTGGACATCCAGAAGTTTACATTTTAATTATACCTGGATTTGGTATAGTAAGTCAAATAATTTCTGCATTTTCAGGAAAACCTATTTTTGGTTATTTAGGTATGGTATATGCTATGTTTTCCATAGGAATATTAGGATTTTTAGTATGATCTCATCATATGTTTAGTGTAGGTTTAGATGTAGATACAAGAGCTTATTTCACTGCAGCTACAATGGTAATTGCTGTTCCTACAGGTATTAAAATATTTTCTTGAATTGCTACTTTATATGGTGGTAGTTTAAGATTAACAACACCTTTAATATTTACATTAGGATTTTTAGCTTTATTCACAATAGGAGGAGTAACAGGAGTAATTTTAGCAAATGCTTCTTTAGATTTAGCATTACATGATACTTATTATGTAGTAGCTCACTTCCATTATGTTTTATCAATGGGAGCTGTATTTGCAATATTTGCAGGTTTTTATTTCTGAGCACCTAAAATTATAGGAAAATCATATAATGAATTATTAGGAAAAATTCATTTTTGAACATTATTTGTTGGGGTTAATACAACTTTCTTTCCTCAACACTTTTTAGGTTTAGCGGGTATGCCTAGAAGAATTCCTGATTATCCTGATGCCTTTAGTGGTTGAAATCAAATTTCAAGTTTTGGATCCTTAATTTCAATTATGGCTACAGTATTATTTGGTTATATAATCTATGATATATTTGCTAATGGAAATCCAGTAAATATTAATCCTTGAAATATACCTTCTTATTTTACATCTACAGAACAATTTAAAAATGAAACAGAAACAGCTTCAACATTAGAATGAACCTTACAAAGTCCTATACCATTCCATGCTTTCAAAATGTTACCTGTGCAATCTTAAATTGATAATTAAGTTTATATTAAATTATATTTAATTAGCTTAACACTTATTGTTTAAATTTAAATTTAAATAATAAGTTAATTAAAAAATATTATCCCCTTTTTTATAAAATTTAATAATAATTTAATAAGTAAAAGAATTAATAAATAAATTAAAGACTGTAGCATAATTGGTAATGCAATTCGCTCATAATGGATATTATAAGGGTTCAATTCCCTTCGGTCTTATCTATTAATTTCAGGGTACTTGGTCGAGTCTGGTTTAAGGCGTTCGTTTTGAAAACGAATACTTGAATAAAGTCGTGAGTTCAAATCTCACAGTGTCCGTTCGATTAAATTATTTTAGATTTTGCACATGGAACAAATTATATAAAAAAAGAAAATAAAAATTTAACTTCAATAAATAAATTTATAATATATTTGGAACAAAATAAATCTCCTTTATTAATTCTTAATAAATAAATTATAATAAAAAAATATAAATCAATAAAGTTAAATTAAATATTGTATTTCAATAATTTAATAAACTTTTTTTTTTATTTGAGTCCATAATTTAGAATTGAAAAATTTAACAATGCTTAGTTTATTATTAATAGTACCTATAATAGGTAGTTTGTTATTATTAACAATTCGAGAAAATTCAATAAAAAATAAATTAAAAATGAAAAGAATAACTTTAATAACTATGTTAATAAATTTTCTAATATCAATATATATATGATTAGAATTTGATTCAAATACTAGTCAATATCAATTTGTATATGAATTTATAGATTTAAGTTATTGTCATTTAAATATAGGTATAGATGGAATATCATTAAATTTTGTATTATTAACAACTTTTATAAGTCCAATAGCAATATTATCTAATTATAATAATATAAATAATAATTTAAAATATTTTTTAATATCTTTTTTATTATTAGAAACATTACAAATAGGAGTATTTATAGTATTAGATTTAATTTTATTTTATATATTTTTTGAAAGTGTATTACCTATTTTATTTTTAATAATTATAATATATGGATCAGGTGAAGCTAGAATAAGATCAGCTTTATTATTATTTTTATATACTTTAGCAGGATCTTTATTTATGTTATTAGCTATACTTCAAATATATAGTTATGTAGGTTCAACTGATTTTCAAATAATATCTTTATCAGAAATTAATTTAGATAATCAAAAAATATTATGATTAGGATTTTTTTTAGCTTTTGCAGTAAAAACTCCATTATGACCTTTAACAGGTTGATTATATAGAGCTCATGCTGATAGTCCTTTAGCTGGTTCTATTTTATTAGCTGCTACAATATTAAAATTTGCTACTTATGGTTATTTACGAGTTTTAATTAATTTTTTACCAGATGCTACTAATTATTTTTCTCCTTTAGTTCAAACTATTGCAATTATAACTTTAATTTATGCTTCATTAGCTACAATTATTCAACAAGATACTAAAGCTTTAATTGCATATTCAAGTATTGCACATATGAGTATTGTTATATTAGGTTTATTTTCTAATACAATACAAGGTATTGAAGGTGCTATTTTATTAGCTTTAGCTCATGGATTTGTTTCTCCTGCTTTATTTATTTGTGTAGGAGGTATAATTTACGATAGAACAGATACTAGAATTATTCATTATGTAAGAGGATTAGTTACTTATATGCCTGTATTTACTATTTTATTTTTTATTTTCATATTAAGTAATACTGGTATACCATTAACTTTAAATTTTTTAGGTGAACAATTATCTTTAATTGGAATATGAGAAAGAAGTCCTTTAATAGCAGCTTTAGGTGCTACTGGTATAGTATTATCTGCTATTTATTCTATTTATTTATATAATAGAATTTCTTATGGTATTTATTCTCCTCATTTAAAACCAATTAAAGATATTACTAGAAGAGAATTTAATTTATTAATCACGTTATTATTACCTACTGTATTATTAGGTATTTTCCCTAATGTTATTTTAAATAGTTTACATTTTTCTATTTCTTCTTTACTTTATAATATTTAAATCAAATTATATTAATATTTAATTTTTAATTTACCCCTTTTTTACATTAACATTATTTAATTCAAACCATAAAAGAAATATTAAGTAATAAAAGAGCATAGTATAAACGGTTAGTATAATGATCTTCAAAATCATTAGTAGGTGTTCGAATCACCTTGCTCTTGTTAAATTAATATATTAGAGATCTTAGCTTAATTGGTAGAGTTTCTAATTGTCATTTAGAAGGGTCCCAGTTCGAATCTGGAAGATTTCGTTTAATATTTATAATTACAAAACAAATTGAAAAAATAATTTATAAAATCTTGAATTAATATGAAATTATATAATTTGTAAAATTTTTATTAAATTAATAAATTAATTAAGTTTGTATTAATTTATATTAATTTAATATTAATATAATTAAACAAAACATAAATTATTTAAATAATTGTCTTCGTTATTAAAATTATTTAATTAAAAAAAAAGAATTTTAATACTAATTTTAAATACAAACAGAATTTAATTTAAATGAAAATGAATAATATAAATAAATTAAATTATATTAATCAAATGTTAATGAGTATAAATCACAATAATTTTAGTTTAATTTTAATAATTTGTTATTTAATAATATCAAATTATTATATAAATATATTAATAATTTTTATAATTTTTTTACTATTTAAAGTAATATTAAAATTTAATAATTATAAAAATTCTACCTGATCTATAATCAAAATAATATTAATAAGTATTTTTATATATTATTTAATTTATATATATTTAATATATAATGTAATTTATATGGATAATACAGAATATTTAATTTTATATAATAATATTTATATAAAAGGTTTAAATTCTTTAGTAGAAAATTATGGAGAATTAATAGCTTATGCTGTAGGAGTTAAATTATCTAGTATTTATTTAAAAATTTCCCCTATAGAACCTACCTTTTTTTTTCATTTTGGTTTAGATGTAGGACCTATTTTAGATTTAACAGTACATCAAGAATCTTATACTTCACCTATAGATTCTAATTATAAAAATTATGTATTATTAACTGTTGATAAAGTTGAAGATCATATAATTTTTCTTAAAGATATGGTACCTTTTCATCATAAACATTATAAAACATCAAAAATGACAAATATTGAAAATAATACTACTGTTATTAGTGGTGATGCTCCAACTAATATTAATGTCGTTAATATTCATTGTTCTTTGGAATCTGAATATTTATTTTTTAATTTTGTTAATAATTTTGAAAATTTAGTATTTAATATTTCATATATATTTTTTATTATTTTTATAAGTATTTATTTTATTTTTTTAATTATCAAATTAATTAATTTTATTAAATTTATTATATTTATAAAAAGAAATATAATAATCTAAATAATATATTTACACTTTATATTTATTTATTAAATTATTAATTATAATTTAAGTTTTATTTGTTTATCTTATTTTACTTTCTCCTTAATTTATAAATTTAATTATAAAATATAATATTTTTATTATTTATTTTGTTTTTAATATAACCCCCTTTTCTTACATTTATGAATTAAATAATTTAATTGTTATTCAATCAATATCTCACTCAAATTATATTATTTGTAAAATTAACTTATAATATAGAGATAATTATCTGATAGTAAATTTATTAATATATTAATTGAGATTCAAAACTTGGAAAATTAGTAAAATTATAATTTTCTAAGTTCTATATTTTAATTATTTTGTTAGGTTTACTTAACATAGGTATTTACTTAAACTCTAATGTTATAAAAATTATAACAGACATTAATTTTAAAATTAATACTAAAATAACAACTAAAATTAAAAAATTAAAATAAATTTCATCAATAATATTATAATTTATGATAAAGTAAATTTTAAGTTAAGTCTAAAAAAAAATCTACATGATTCATAAAAATAAGATTATAAACCTAATTCTTCTAATAATTAAAAATCATGATTATATTAATTTACTAAAATAAATTAGTTTACAAAATTGAAATATTTTTAATGAAGAAAAAATAATATTGGTTTTATTTATATTTTCTGTTATTTTATTAGTTAGTTAATATAATAATTTACTTTATTATTCTTCTTAGTTTGAACAAAAATTATTCAAGATTGAGTTAATAAATGAGATATAAAAAAAATTGATGGAAATTTCTAAAAGAAAGAATCTAATATTAATAAATTTAAAATAATTAAAAGTAAAGAATAATTAATAAAAATTAAATTAACTTAATTAAAAAAAAATAATATCACGAGTATAGTTAAGTTGGTATAACCTCTACCTTCCAAGTAGATGTCATCAGTTCGAATCTGATTATTCGTAAAAAATAAAGAATTAAAAATAGGAAATAATAAAAGTGTATATTCAGACCATTGATATAAGAATAAAAAAGTAAAAGTGTCTATTCTCGTATAGAATATACTTTAGACACTATTAAAAACATAACATACACAAACAATGTTAGCAGCGGCAAAATACATAGGTGCTGGCTTAGCTTGTTCTGGTTTAATAGGAGCTGGTGCAGGAATAGGTTTAATTTTTGCATCCTTAATATCATCCACAGCTAGAAATCCTCAAATAAGAGGTCAATTATTCACTTTTGCAATCTTAGGATTCGCTTTAGCTGAAGCTACTGGATTATTTTCTTTAATGATTGCTTTCTTATTATTATATTCTTAATTTTTTTAATTAAAATTTAAGAATTAATTAAGAATAAATTTAATAGAATTAATCTTTAACTAATTATTATAAGATCAATTATTAAAATTTAAGAATTAATTAAGAATAAATTTAATATAAGATCAATTATTACTTTTAATAGAAATAAATAATTATTTATTTATTTAACTTACCCCATTTAAATTGTATATTAATTAAGTATACTTAATAAATTTAATTTTAAAATAATTTTATTAAACATATTCAATAAAAATAAATATAAAATTAATTAATATTAATAAAATATTACAAATAAAAATAATTAAAAGTAATAATAATTAATTATATGAATATCATGTAAAAAATAATTTATATATATCCAAATAATTATATTTTTAAAATATCATAATACATTATTCTTTTGAATAGATTTATAATTTATAAATCCCTAAATTAAATTTAATTTAGTTTATGTCACATTTACCTGTAATTATATGAAATATTTTTTAATGAATAATATTAAAAATTTAAATATAAAATTAGATGTAAATAATAGTTTATCTAATTTAAAAAATATTATAAATAAAGGAAATATGGATTCTTCAATAGAAAACATGTTTAAAGAAAAAGAATTAGAAAATAATAAATTTTTAAGTACAAAAAAAGTGACTAAAATTACACAATTAATTATTAAATTAAGTGATAATATAATTTATACTAATGAATCTTTATTAAATTTATTAAATAAAAATGAATATAATTTAAATATCTCTAATTCAGAAAATTTAGAAAATAAAAATAAAGAATTTACAAAAAAAAATGAATCAAAATTAATCTTTAAAAATGAACAACGATATATAAGATTAATTAGTCCATTTAATTTTAAATTATCAAGTATTAGTAATCATATTTATACATTTACTAATAAATCTTATAAACAAATTAATAAAAATTTACATAATTTATATTTAATATGTAAATCAGCTTTTCTTAATATGTCTTGTATAATAAGTAAACCTATAATTTCAATTAATTCTAATTTAATAAAAATTACATTATTTTATTATTGAAAACCTTTAAGAAAAAAATATTTAAAAAGTAATTTACATTCTAAATTTTTAATTTTACATTATTATAAATTAGAAAATTTAGTTAAATTATTAAGTAAATTATTTAATAAATCTGTAGAATTAGAATTAATTAGAATCTATTCCCCACAAAATGAAAGTAATATATTAGCTAATCTTATTGGTATATTAAGTAATTTTATTAAATTTAGAAATATTCACATGAAATTATTTAAAGTAAGTAAAATTAAAAAATTTAAAAAAAGATTTAGTAATAATAAAATACCTTCTTTTTTATCTGGAATTTATTTGAAATTAGCAGGTAAAGTTTTAACACAAAAAATTAAAAGAAGAGTAAAATCAAAAATAATTCAAAAAGGTAGTTTAGCTAGAGTTAATACTGATTTAATTAATACTAAAACATTTGTTAATAAAAATAAAAGAGGTGTATTTAGTATTACTATTAAAACTGGACATATTATTAATAATTAATTATTAATAATTTATAAATTTTTCTTCTAAATTTATTTTATTTTAAAACAAAAAATAATATAAACAAACAATAAATATTTAAATAAATTATATAAATTAATATTATTTAAATATTAGATTAATTTTTTTATATAAAAGAAAGTAAATAAATAATTTTTTTAATAAAAATTATATTCTAAGTAACTAATTATATCTATTATTTACAGATATAAAAATTTAATTTATTAAAAATCTAAAATAAGATTATAATAAATAATAACACTTTAGTATAAATAAAAATAAAAATTTAAATAAAAAATAAAAATATAATGAAAAAAATAAATAGAAATCAATTTCAATCTTTTCCTTATCATTTAGTAGAACCATCTCCATGACCTATTTTAGTTAGTTTTTCATTATTAAGTTTAACTTTAGGAGCAGTTATGTATATGCAAGGTTTTACTCATGGAGGACAATTAATAAGTTTAGGTTTTACTTTAACAGTATTTGGGATGATACTTTGATTTAGAGATATTATAACAGAAGGTACTTATATAGGACATCATACAATTCAAGTTCAAAAAGGTTTAACTATTGGAGTAGTATTATTTATTATTAGTGAAATATTTGCTTTTTTAAGTGTATTTTGAGCTTTCTTTCATTCTAGTTTATCTCCTACAATAGAAATAGGAGGAGTTTGACCTCCTCAAGGTATAACACCTTTAGATCCTTTTGCAATACCATTATTAAATACTATTTTATTATTATCCTCTGGTGCTTTTGTAACTTATGGTCATCATGCTTTAATACAAGGAGATAGAAGAGGAGCTATTTTAGGTACATTATTAACAATAATTTTTGCTATAATATTTACTGCTTTACAATATTATGAATATTCTGAATCTAATTTTACAATGAGTGATTCAGTATATGGAACAGTATTTTATGCTTCAACTGGTTTACATGGATTACATGTAATTATTGGTACATTATTTATTTTAGTAGGTTTTATTAGAATAATTAATTATCATTTAACTGATACACATCATCAAGGACATGAAGCTGCAATTTTATATTGACATTTTGTAGATGTAGTTTGATTATTCTTATTTATAGCTGTTTATTACTGAGGTGGTAATTAATTTATAAATAAAAAGAATTTTTAAATAAAATCTTAAATTAAAAGTTTAATTATCATAATTTTAAAATTCTTAACCCTTTTTATAAAATATTTTTATTAAAAATAAAAATAAAACCTGCTAAACAAAATATTAATTTATTTTGTAATTAGCAAGTAATATTTATAATATAAATAAATATTAGACATTTAATACCAGTCCCAAAGGATTTATAATACGATAATACTATGAATTTATCATTATTTTTATTTTTAATAGGAATCTTAGGTTTTATATTAAACCGAAAAAACATAATATTAATGATTATTGCTATAGAAATAATGTTATTAGCAGTAACTATGTTATTATTATTATCAAGTTTTAGTTTTGATGATGGAATAGGACAAATATTTAGTATATTTATAATATCATTAGCTGGAGCTGAATCAGTAATAGGTTTAAGTATTATTGTTGCAGTTTATAGAATTAAAGGAAATATATTAATAAAACAAGAAACTTAATGTATTTAACAATATTAATTTTACCTTTATTAGGTTCATTTGTATCAGGATTTTTAGGTAGAAAAATAGGAGTAACAGGATCTCATATAATAACTTGTACTTGTTTAATTTTATCTAGTATATTAGCAACTATTGCTTTTTATGAAGTAGGATTAAGTTCTAGTCCAGTTATAATTAATTTATTTAATTGAATAGATTCAGAATATATGATTATATCCTGAGAATTTTTATTTGATCAATTAACAGTATCTATGTTTATTCCTGTATTATATATTTCTTCTTTAATTCATATATTTTCAACTGATTATATGGCTGAAGATCCTCATAATCAAAGATTTTTCTCTTATTTATCTTTATTCACTTTTTTTATGTTAGTTTTAGTTTCTGGTGCTAATTTTTTTGTTATGTTTGTAGGTTGAGAAGGTATTGGTATTGTTTCTTATTTATTAATTAATTTCTGATATACTAGAATACAAGCAAATAAAGCAGCCATATTAGCTTTAACTATGAATAGAGTAGGAGATATGGGTTTAAGTATAGGATATTTTGCATTATTTGCTTTATTTGGATCGTTAGATTATGCTACAATATTTAGTATAGTACCATTTATGAATGAAACAGCTTTAACTATTATAGGATTATTATTATTAATTGGAGCTATGGCTAAATCAGCTCAAATACCATTACATTCTTGATTACCTGGAAGTATGGAAGGTCCAACTCCTGTATCAGCTTTAATTCATGCAGCTACTCTAGTTACTGCTGGATTATATTTATTATTACGATCCTCACCTTTATTAGAATATAGTAGTACAACTTTATTAATTATTACTTTAACTGGAGCTACTACTGCTTTCTTTGCAGCTACTTGTGGTTTAGTTCAAAATGATTTAAAAAGAATAATAGCTTTTTCAACTATTAGTCAATTAGGGTATATGGTTATGGCTGTAGGTTTAAGTCAATATAATGTAGCTTTAATGCATGTAATAAATCATGCTTTCTTTAAAGCTTTATTATTTTTAGGAGCTGGTGCAGTAATTCATAGTTTTACAGATCAACAAGATATAAGAAGAATAGGAGGTTTAATAAAATTTTTACCTTTTACTTATACCACTATGTTAGTAGGATCATTATCCTTATTAGCTACTCCATGATTAACAGGATTTTATAGTAAAGATTTAATAATAGAATTAGCTTATGGTCAATATAATTTTAGTGGTACATATGCTTTCATTTTAGGAAGTATAACAGCTGGTTTAACTGCATTTTATTCCTTTAGATTAATTTGTTTAGTTTTCTTAACTGTACCAAATGGACCAAAACAATCTTATTTAAATATTCATGAAGCTAATAATAAAGTTATTATTCCATTATTTTTATTAGCTTTATTTAGTATATTTTTTGGTTTTATATTTTCTGATTTATTTGTAGGTATAGCTAATGATTTCTTCAGTAATGCTATATTTATTAAACCTAATAATATTTCTTTAATTGAAGCTGAATTTAGTTTACCTTTATTAATAAAATTATTACCTGCTTTATTATCATTATTTGGTGCTAGTTTAGCTATATTTTTATATCATAAAAGTCCAACTTTTATTATTGATTTAACTGATAATTTAATAGGACAAAAAATATATACCTTTTTTAATGGAAAATATTTCTTTGATATAATTTATAATAATTATCTAATAAATTCAGGATTAGAATTAGGTTATATAATTTCTAAAATATTAGATAGAGGTATAATAGAAATGGTAGGACCTCATGGTTTATCTCAAACTTTAACTAAGACAGGTAAAAATATTAGTAAGTTAGATACTGGTGTTATAACTACATATTCTATTTATATTACTTTATCTTTACTTTCTTTAATTTTCTTAATTTTTGCTCCTATTTTTATAGATACTTTTTTATTAAATGAAATAAGATTATTTATTATATATATAGCTGCTTTAATTATAATTTTATCTACTTCTAAACCTTAATTTAATATATATTTTTTTTTATTAATATTTTAAAAATTTACCCCTTTAACAGTATAATTTTAGTAAATTTCTTTATTTATATCGTGAATTAACAAAATTCATAAGATAACATAATTTATTAATATAAATTCAATCAATATCTCATTTTTAAAATTATTAAATTAGTAAAACAAATAATTTAAAATTGCTTATTATGCAGAGATAGTTCTCTTATTATAAACAAATAATTTTTGTTTATTTGAGATCTTTATATTTTTTCATTAGATTTTAATGCCTCAATTAATACCATTTTATTTTGTTAATCAATTTTCATTTTCATTTTTAACTTTACTTTCTTTAATTTATATCTTTTCTAAATATGTATTACCATTATTTACTTTTCAACAAGTAATAAGAATGTATATTACTAAATTAAGTAATAAATAATAAGTGAAAATTTTATTTTTAATTAAATATAATTTTAATTAATCTTATTAAATAATATATTAGTTATTTAATTTTAATTTTAACCTTTTTAGTTTATAACTAATTTGGATTTATTTTAAGAAATTTACCCCCGTAAATAAATTTAAAAGTATACTATTTAAATATAATATAGTTAAGATTTTAATAATTAAATAAATTATCATTGATTATTTAATTATATGAAATAATTGAATATGATGAATTTTAGGATACTTAAGATATAATTGATATATTTTTGTTTTTTTTTTAATATAAAATATCATATCTTATAGAGTATTAATACTAATAAGCTATATATTATAAAAATTTATAATATTAAATAAAATTAAAAAGTAGATTAGTAAAACCTAAGAGAGAAAAGAATAAAAAATAATAACTCTCAAAATGTTTAATACATTACCAATATTTAATACAATATATAATGATGTTCCTCAACCATGACAAATAGGATTTCAAGACAGTGCTGCACCAGGTTTTACTGGGATAATAGAATTACATAATACTATATTTTTTTATTTAATAGTTATTTGTGTTGGAGTATTTTGAGTTTTAGGTTCTTCAATATATTATTTTAATATAAAAAATTCACCTATAATTCATAAATATTTAAATCACGGTAGATATGTGCCTATTCAAAAGTATTTTAAGTTAGATAATAAAATTAAACAATTCATCTCTATACGAACTTACTCTAAATTATCAGATAATCAATTAAAATATGAAAAAGTATATGAAAATATTTTTAATATGAAAAAAGATATTTTAAATGAAAATAAAGGTAAATCAGGAATTTATATGTTAACTAATAAATTAACTAATGATTTATATATTGGACAATCAATTAATATATCAAATAGATTTAAAAATTATTTTAATCTTAGTTATTTAAAAAGTAAATATAACTTAAAAATAAGTAGAGCATTAATAAAATACGAATATTATAATTTTTCTTTAACAATTTTAGAGTATTGCGAGAAATCTGATTTACTTGTTAGAGAACAATACTACTTTGAGAAATTAAATCCTCAATATAACTTATTAAAAGTCGCAGGAAGTTCCTCAAATTCTAAACATACAAAAGAAACTAAAGTAAATATTAGTGGAAATCTTGTAAATATTTATGAAAAATTTTCATCTTCAGGATTTAAATTAATAGGTAGTTTTGTTTCAGCTAGAAGAGTTGGTAAATTTTTAGGTATAAGTGGAAGTACAGTTAAAAAATATATGAATTCAGGTGAAATTTATAAAGATAGATATAAATTTTCATCTAAATAACTTAGAAAAACTTTGAATTAAATTTCACTATATGCTGGAAACTCCTAAAGCCTTAGATACTATAATTCTTTATAAATTATTAGTGAAAATTCTAATGGATGTTACAATGGACAATCAGCAGGAAACCAAAAAAATAAAAATAAATATTAAAAATTTATATTTTAAGTAGGATCCTCAGAGACTACACGTGAAAACCGTAATAACGGTAAGATATAGTCCAATTATATAGGAAACTATATAAATTAGATCGACATTAATTGAATTAATATGAACAATAACACCAGCTTTAATTTTAATAGCTATAGCTTTTCCAAGTTTTAGATTATTATATTTATTAGATGAAGTAATATCACCTACAATAACAATAAAAGTAGTAGGTCATCAATGATATTGAAGTTATGAATATTCTGATTATGTAACTGAAAATGGAGAATCTATAGAATTTGATTCATATATGATACCTGAATCTGATTTAGAAATAGGTCAATTTAGATTATTAGATGTTGATAATAAAGTAATTATTCCTATAGATTGTCATATTAGATTAATAATTACTGGTGCTGATGTTATACATTCTTTCGCTGTACCTTCTTTAGGACTTAAAGTAGATGCTGTACCAGGTAGATTAAATCAATCATCTATAATAGCTGAAAGAACTGGTACATTTTATGGTCAATGTAGTGAAATTTGTGGAGTATGACATGGCTTTATGCCAATAGTTGTTGAAGCTGTTTCAGTACAAGATTATTTAGCTTGAGTTGATCAAGCTAATAGTTAAATTATTTAAATCTTTATGATTATCTTATTTTTTTAAATTAAACTTTTTAATATTTTATTAATTTACCCCTTTAAAGAAATTTAAAAGTATACTATTTAAATTTTATATAAAACAAAAATAAATTTATTAAAAGCCTGTAATTTAATGGTAAAATGATTTCTTGATGAGAAATATATAGAAGTTCAATTCTTCTTAGGCTTAAATTAGATTTCTAAAAAAAAAAAACAAAAATAAACTAATTAAATTGTCAGAATATTAAAATAATTATAACTCAAAGTATTAAACAAATGTTTAATAATTATAATAAATAATAAAATTATTAACAAATGAATAATAAAAATATGAGTTTTATTAAGATTATTAAATAATAATAAATGAATTATTTTTTTATAAAAATTTATTATAATACATGATTAACTACAAAATTAAATTAAAAATTTTTATTATATTATTATCTAAAATAAATTTAAATTTATATAATAAAAATTAAATAATTATTTAAGAATATTTCTATTAACTATTTATTAAAATAGGGTCAAATACCATAATTAATACTTTATAACATTTAAAAATAATATAGATTATATATTTTTGTTTTTAAATCATAAATTTAATAAAATATAAAGAATATATATAAAAAAAGATTATTAATTGAAATTCAAATATAAATATAAATGAGATTATTAAAAACTAATGTTTTATTAAGATTATTAAATTCTTATATTGTAGATTCACCTCAACCAGCTAATATTTCTTATTTATGAAATTTTGGTTCTTTATTAGGAACTTGTTTAGTGATACAAATATTAACAGGAGTATTTTTAGCAATGCATTATCAACCTCATGTAGATTTTGCTTTTAATAGTGTAGAACATATTATGAGAGATGTTAATTCTGGTTGAATCTTAAGATATACACATGCTAATGTAGCTTCATTCTTCTTTATTTTTGTTTATGCTCATATAGTTAGAGGATTATATTATAGTTCTTATAAATCACCTAGAATTTTAGTTTGAACTATAGGAGTAATAATTTTTATATTAATGATGGCTATAGCTTTCCTGGGTTATGTTTTACCTTATGGTCAAATGAGTTTATGAGGTTTTCTTAATAAGCCTCAAATGTATAATTTATATTTAATTTGTTTTTCTTTATTATTAATTACATCTATTTATTTAAATAATCAACTTAAAATTAATAGATTTAAAGGTATTTATAGTATAGGACCTCTTAATAAAGAGATAATTTCAATTTTATTTGGATCTCTTCTTGGTAAGACTCAAGGAGAAAAAAAATTATTAGGAGTTGGCAGTAAATTTAATTTTTATCAAGAAGCTTATCATATAGAATATTTAATATTTTTACATAAATTATTTTCAGAATTAGGTTATTGTAAATCTAAATTACCAATTATTACCACTAAATTAGGTAGAAAAGGTAAAATAAGAAAAGTAATAAGATTTTCAACTGGAACTTATTCTAGTTTTAATTGAATATATGATTTATTTTATGATAAAAAAATAAAACATGTGCCAAAATGTATTGATCAATATTTAACTCCATTAGCTTTAGCTATTTGAATTATGGATGATGGAGCTAAAGTAGGTAAAGGTTTAAAGTTAAATACTATTTCTTTTTCTTATAATGATTGTTTACTTCTTTTTAATGCTTTAAATAATAATTTTAATATTAAAGCTTCTATTCAATCCGCAGGTAAAAAAGATCAATATTTAATTTACATATGAAAAGAATCTATGACAGATCTTAGAAATATAGTATCTCCATATATAATTCCTGAAATGAAATACAAATTAATTTAATATATTTATATATAGTTATAATGTTATATATAAAGCAATTTTTACTGAAAATTTATATACTAAAAAACATTATAGCAATACTGATGAAAACAGGTCAAAAATGTTTGTTTAGCGTTAAGACCGTCGGTAGAGTAAACTATCGCGACAGACTGGTTCATCGATGGGTGTCTGAAATGATGCTTAATGTACAGTCGAAATCTTTATTCATTATAATTTTTAATGAAGCACAAGGCATTATATTTCTATTATAAAATTTAAGGGTTATCAGAAAATATAAATATCGTAAAAGAGTGTGTAGTGTTTTTATAAAATATTTATTTTATAAATTTAAATATTTTATTATTCACCTTTAACGAATTTAAATAATTTATTTAACAAAATATTTATTTTATAATTAGTATACACTATACACATAAGAATTATTGAATCAATTATTCTTAATTGATTCATAATTCTTATACACATACTAATTATTATAAGATCAATTATTCTTAATTGATTCATAATTAGTACTCGTTAATAAATTTAATTTTTAAATTTAGTACAAAATTTAATTTTTAAAAATAAGTACAAAAATTTAATTTTTAAATTTATTACAAATTTTTAAACAATTATTAAAAAAATAATGAATATGAATTTCTTGCTTGAAACTATCTTATTTTTATTTACTATATTAATCAGTAATGGATTAATTTATAGTCTTACATTTTTCAACTTAAATGAAAAAAATTCTTCTTCAAATATCTCTTTGATAAGAAATAATTCAGAAAAAGATGTATTAGGTTTAACATCATTAATATCCTCAAGTCCTCTTAGTTTAACTTCTTCCGAATCAAGTTCATCTGATTCTTCAAGTGTTAGTTCCTCTGATACAATGGTCTCTGATACTTTAAGTGTTAGTTCCTCTGATACAATGGTCTCTGAGGATATAATGGATGATATATTAGAAGCTGAAGCTTTAAGACATTTAGAAACTGTAGGACAATATATGCCTCGAGCTGAAAATTCATTATTATCAGGTATAAATGATGGAACTGTAAATTCTAATTCTCATGTGTTTGATAATACTACTTCCTTAGATAGTATAACAATATTAAATGGTCCTAGTGTAGAACAATGAATGGAAATAGCCAGAGATTTACATTCATTACCTGTTAATACACCATCTGGTATACTTCAACAAGTAAAATTTGAAGAATTAAATATACTTTATAGTCAAGATATCATTCAATATGCTATAACTCAAGCTGAATTAAGACTTATTATTGAATTAATCCCTGCATGAGATTTATTTAAACCAGGTGTTAATCATTTAATTCTTATGATTATGTCTTATTATCATCTTTAATTAAAATCTTATTATGTCTTATTATCATCTTTAATAAAAATCTTAATGATTTGATTTGATTATGGATAATTAAAAAATATTACTCACCCCCTTTTTTCCTAATGTAATATCCCATTAAAGGACTAAAAGAGTAAACAAGACAAAAGAGTATAAAAATTTATTTGTTTTTAAATCTCTGTATGTTAAGTTTACATAACCCTTAAAATTTTATAATACAATTATTTTTTTTAGATAATTATAATGTACATGATTTACTTGTTTTAAACATATAAGCTTAAGCTAAAATAGGTAAATTAAAGATTTGGCCACAGTAATTACTAATTTATTATCAGCAGTACCTTTTTTTGGACAAGATTTAGTAGAATTAATTTGAGGAGGATTTAGTGTAAGTAATGCAACACTTAATAGATTTTTCTCTCTTCATTTCTTATTACCTTTTTTATTAGCTGCTTTAGTAATAGCTCATTTAATGGCTCTTCATACACATGGATCAAATAATCCTAATGGTATATCTTCAAATGGAGATAGATATGCAATGCATCCTTATTTTACATTTAAAGATCTTGTAACTATCTTTGCATTTTTATTAGCTTTATCTGTTATAATTTTTTTTTATCCTAATTTATTAGGACATAGTGATAATTATATTCCAGCTAATCCTATGAGTACACCTCCTTCAATAGTTCCTGAATGATATCTTTTACCATTTTATGCTATATTAAGATCTATACCTAATAAATTATTAGGAGTTATAGCTATGTTTGGTTCATTATTAATTTTATTAATATTACCTTTAACTGATTTATCAAGAATAAGAGGTAGTCAATTTAGACCAGCTATGAAATTAGCTTTATGATTCTTTATTATAAATTTTGTAATATTAATGTGAATTGGATCTCAACATCCTGAAAGTCCTTTTCTAGAAGTAGGACAATTTGCTACTGCATTTTATTTTTCTTGATTCTTAATAATTATTCCTATTATTGGTATGGCTGAAAATACTTTAATGGATTTAGCTACAGATAAAATTTAAATATTAATTTTAATTTATAAATTTATTTTATCTAAATTATATTTTTCAGATAAATTTTATTTTCATAAAGACTAATTTTTATTTAATTAATTTTGTTTTATTTATCCCCTTTAAATTTTTATTTATATTTATTAAATTTATATTATAAAAGAATACAAAGATAATAAAATCTATAAAAATTCAATAATTATTGTTAAAATTTTATTTATTTACATGAGATAAAAGTATAAAAATAATTTAATTATATTACATTAATGTAATAATATGATTAATTGAAAATAAATTATATTAATAAATTTAATAATAAATAAGGTAGAATTAGTTTAATTGGCAAAATAATGTCTTGTGGCGACGCTGTTCAGAGTTCAAATCTCTGATTTTACCCATAATTAGTTTATTTAATAAATTTTATTTCAGTAATTAAAAAAATAATTTTTAATTAAGAATGAGTTAAGATATTTAAACCTGTAAAATTTAATATTAAATTTATGTTAGATTTTAAGTTAAAGTTCTAGGTCTATAAATAAACTTAAATAAAAGTTTATTTAATAAATTTCATTGTATATTAATAAAGATAGATTAATCTTTAGATAAAAAAAATAGAAAAATATTCATTAAAACAATAAATATAATTATCTCAAATACTTTTGTAATTTAAGTTTTTATAAATATTTATTAATTATTAATAAGTTAATAAAATACTAAATTAGTTTTATTTTTTTAATGTGAAATCTTTAATTCTTATACTTAGACTTATTAATATTTAGATTATATCAGTAATATTTTTTTTAATATAATTGTATTATTACAAAAAACAAAAATATATGAACTTAATTAGTCTTGTAGATATATTTTCCTTCTAACTCATTTTGATTAAATGAATAAAAACAAAAATAAATTGTTTAATTAAATTAATTAAGCTGAAATAGTTTAAATGGTTAAAACTTACTATTCATGATGGTAAAACAAAGGTTCAATTCCTTTTTTCAGCTATTGAAATATATTATTAATAATTTATAGAATATATAAATTAAATTTTTTATTATTTTTAATTCTTTACATTAAATTTTTAGTTTATTTATTTTTATTTTTAATTAAAAATATAGATAGTTTTAAATTAATTTAAACTAATAAAAGAATAGATGACAATTTAGAAAAAACATCAAAGTAATTTAAAGGAATTATTAAGGATAACTAGCAAATTTATTAAAAAGGAGGTGACAAACCAAAAGCCACAAACTATTTAATATTTAAATTAAAAGTAAGTAAATTGTGGCGATCCTAAGGGAAACCTTAAATATTAATACTTCCTGAAGCAAAACATTGTATTAAGGAAAGGAAAGGAAATCAACCGAGACTTCAAAAGTAATGGTGAGTGAAATTGGATTAGCTTTAAAAATAAAAATTTGAAATTATAAAAATATAATTTATAAGGAATGAAGTTGGAATATCATTAATTATAATTTAATTATTATATAATAATTATAAAAAATAATTACCAAAGAAGGTATTCAGTCCTGTAAAATATATAAATTAAAAACAAAAATAAGTATAATGAGAGAAAACTTGTTGGAATATAGGGGAACCATCCTCTAAAGCTAAGTATAATAAATTTAGCGATAGTGAAATAGTACTGTAAAGGAAAAGTTGAAAAAGTTCGTTGTATAACGAAATGAAATAGTCTTGAATTAGTAATTCTATAAGCAGTTGAAGTTTTAAAAATAAAATGACAACGTACCTTTTGCATAATGGGTCAGTAAGTTAATAATAGTAGCAAGGTTAATTAGCCTTAGCGAAAGCGACTAAATTATTTGTATAATAAAATTATAAATATTTTAAAATATTTTACCAAATAAAATAGAATAAATTCCTTATAAATAAATTATTAATTATGAAATAAGTGATTTATTTACAAAATAATAATTATGGGATAGTTACTATTATTAGACCCGAAGTCAGTTGATCTTTCCAAAACCAGATTATAATGGATCGAACGGTTGAATGTTGCAAAATTCTCCGAAGAGTTTTGGAAAGCGGTGAAATGCCAATCTGAACTGGTGATAGCTGGTTTTCTACGAAACATATTTAAGTATGACATCTATGAATAAATTTATGGAGGTACAGCACGGTAATTCCCAACTAATAATAATATATTTTATTAAAAGTTTAGGTTGAGGGGATCTCGAAAATCTTACCAATGGAAATAAAACTCGGAATAACATAAATTGATAATAGATATTCAGACTATTCATGATAAGTTGAATAGTCAAGACGGAAACAGCCGAGAACATGGATCAAGGTCCCAAATGATTATTAAGTGAAATTAAAGGAAGTAATAGATTGAATGCAGCTGTAAAGTGAGCCTGGTAGTCGCTATCTTTTAATGACCGTTGTAACAACGTAGCAGCCCTTAGACTATTGCGCCATAAATTTAACGGGTCTTAAATAATCAACCGATATCCTGTTAATTATAAATATAAATTAATTTATGTTTATAAATTAGGTAGTAGAACATTCAGTATAATTTATGATAAACAGTGTTTCATTGTTTGAAAATAACTGAAGAGATAATGCTGACATGAGTAACGTAAAGAAGTTATAATACTTCTCGCCGAATACAAAAGGGTTATAAGGAAAGGTTAAACCACCTTATGTTAATGCGGCCTCTAAGGTTCAGAACCAAAGTTTTGACTGATGAGTAATATATTGAAAATCTAAAATTCTAATAGATCAGGAAAATTAAATATATATAATTTATTATTAAATTATTAACTACCGTACCCTAAACCGACACAGGTTTGTAAGTAGAGTATACTAAGGCGAAGAGCTAAAAGTTGTTAAGGAACTCGGCAAATTGTTCTCATAAGTTTGACAATAAGAGAAACCATATAAAATTTAAATTATAATTAATTTAATTCTTTATATGGTATAATAAAATCGGAGGCCACGACTGTTTACTAAAAACACAATTCAGAGCAATGATTAAGATAATAGTATTCTGAATGAAATTTGCTCAATGCCATTAATATAAAAGAGGTAATTTTAAAGTTATTAATTGAAAGTCTGGTTAATAGCGGTCTTAACTATGAGGATCCTAAGGTAGCAAAATAAATTGGCCATTAAATGTGGTCTAGTATCAATAATGTAACGATGGTCTCACTGTCTCTACAACTTGCTCAGTGAAATTGAATTGCGAGTGCAGATGCTCGCTATCTTCAGAGGGACGGGAAGACCCTATGCAGCTTTACTATAATTAGTTATTATAATGATTTAAATTCTATTAATAGTAATTAGGTTTGTCGATAGACAAAAATTGGAATACCTTAAAATTTGAATTAAATCTTTGTTTACCTTATAAATTGAAATTTAAGGGATGCATGACTAATTGGTAGTTTGACTGGGGCGGTCGTCTTTAAAAAAGTAGCAAAGTACATCCAAAGATTTTTATAAATTTATAATATTATAATTAATTTTTTTTTATAATATACAGACAAAAAAATAATAAATTCTTTAATATAAATAAGAATTAAATAAAAATAAAACTTAATAAATTTGTTTTATTATTACAAGATATAGCTAGAAATTGAATGGAAATCAATAAATTAGTGAAAGATTTTGAATAGTATAATGGCGGAAAGCATATCTAACTGAAAGACTTAGAAGTCACACAGATACGTAAGTAGGGCATAGTGACCCCTCGCTATAAAATGGAATAGACGGGGATCAATCGATAAAAGTTACGCTAGGGATAACAGGCTGATAGCCGGCAAGAGTACATATTGTTCCGGCTGTTTGGCACCTCGATGTCGACTCATCCTATCCTCCGGGTGAAGAAGCTTGGAAGGGTTCGGCTGTTCGCCGATTAAAAGGGTACGCGAGTTGGGTTTAATACGACGTGAGTCAGTATGGTCCCTATCTTCTGAAGAGATAAATAGTAAAAAGGGGAAGACCTTCTAGTACGAAAGGATCAATAAGCTGTGTTTCTCTAGTGCACCAATTGTTGAATTTAATTTAATTTAATTAAATTAAATAAGCATAGTTGGGTAGCCACAAACATATTAGATAAGCGCTGAATGTATATAAAGCAAGAAACTAACCCCTAGATACTATCTTAAATTTATTTCTATTATTTATTTATTAAATAATATTTATTTTTATTATATTAATCCATAATATAATCTAAGAAATGAAAGAATATTTAATTTTATAAGAAAAAGAACATTTCTTAATAGGATGCAAATGTAAGTAACTGTGAATTATTTAGTTTAGCATTACTAATTTATAAAAACGACTTGATGTTTAAAATTGTCCAATTTTACTAATTCCAAATTAAATTATTTTTTATTATTAATTAAATTCTTATTAAACTAATTCCATATTAAAAATATTTTATTATTAAATATGATTTTAATTTAAAATAAACCCTGATTTCAGATTTATTAAATTTGTATAAAACGGGGATAATAAATTGAAAAATGTTTAGGTTTTATATAAACTTTTATTTTTAATACATGATTATTCAAATTTTTCTATTTCTTTTTTCATTTCATCGATTCAATTTCCTAAATTTTTAGCTATATCTGTAGCCAATTTTATTTGTTCAGCATTTAATAATTTGGTATTTCTTACAATATTTTCTAAGTTATATGTATTTTTAATATTAATGTCATGTAATAATTCTGAAATATATGTTATATCATCTAATTCATTTTTAGGTAAATGTTTTTCAATATATTCCATAGAATTTTTAATATCTGTATTAATTAAATGTTTTCAATCTGTGGCTAAATTAAATAAATGTCTACTTGAATAAGTAACTTTATCAGTTATTAATGAATCTATAGAATATTTATTACTAATCGATGGGGTAATAGTTTATGTTGAACTTGAGGAACTTGAAGAACTAGATGCATCTGATTCTCATGAATTAGAAACACTTGTATTTAAATCTTCTAAACTTGGAGAAGTTAATACTTTAGTTTCTTTTTTATCTCATACTTCAATATCAGGAGAACTAGCTCTAGAACTTATCGGAGAATTCGCTGTAATAGTTCTCGTACTGTTATCAGAACCACCTCCCTGATTACTCGACCCTCCGGATCCACTGGAAAATAACCATTCCATGAAAGTATTTCCTGCTGTTTTAATTTCATCTAAATAAATTCAACCTAAAGAAGATATTATAATTATTGTACTTCCAATTATTATATATTTTATATAATTAGTTTTATTTTCAGTTGTATTAATTTCTTTATTTTCTATTACTTCAGGTTCAGGTTTTAATCATTCAGAGATTTTAGAATTTCCACTATTTTGTCTAATACTGCTTTCATTTCTAATTGTTTCTGAGCTAATCTCTGTAATCAAGGGTCTACTTTTATCGGTCTTTTCACTGGAGGGAACTTCTTCAATAACATTATTTTTATTAAATAATTTATTTAAATAATTATAAAAATCAGTATTACTTAAATACTCAACTATTGAGCTAGTAATTATTCTAATTTCTGTAATAAAATTAGTTAAAAATTCAATTCCAAAGTTCTCAATAGAAAATATACTGAAAATAGTTATTATAATAGAATTTAATATAAATCATATTCTTTTAAATATTTTATATTTTTTGAATAATCCAATTAATAAACTAATAAAAGTTAATTTTGCTAAAATATCTTTAAATGTTGAAATAAGATTTCATAATTGAACAAAATATGATTTAATTTTTGTTAAAATATTATTTTTATGTAATTTTTGTTCTAATTTATTGATTTTATATTCGTTAATTTTGCTGATTAATTCAGCTTTTGTATGTTTATTTAAATTCATTTTTTATTTTTAATTTGATTGCAATATATTTATTATTCGTAATAAATATTTTTAATATTCAATATTATCTTAGATAATTTCAATTATAACAAATCAATAAAAGTATAATGTTATAAAAATATAAACATTATAACAAATCAATAAAAGTATCATGTCATTAAAAAATTTTAATAAAAGAATAGTGAAAATTATTATATTTATTAAAAATAAAAACAATAAAAGTATCATATGGTTTAAAAATTTAAATATAATAAAAGAATAGTGAAAATTATTAAAATAACAAATCTGTTTGTAAAAATAAAATTATCAAAGACAGGACCTCTCCCTTATGAAGAATAACGCATGTTCGAAGTTGTTTAACAGACGTCTTTTAATTGTTAGGACGTTAAAGATCAAACAATTATTGCAATCTATATAATTAATATATAAAGTCTCTTTTTCCCCAAAAGAAACAAATAAAGACGTAATTTAAGAGATTCTGATCCAAAAACTTTTTTTTTTAATTTTTTGATAATTGGTACACGAAATTTATTTTCAACATGATTGATTTTAACTATTACCATCCCACTAAAATATAATATTCTAAAGAATATTTTTAAAATTATTATAATATTTTATAATATTTAAAATGGGGGGGTATAATTAATTAATAATTTCTTTATTTTCATTAATTTTATATGCTACTGTTCCAATTAATTTATTATTTTCATTGTAAATTAATTTTCTTTTATTATCTGTAACTTGTAAAGTATAAACTGAATCTAATAATGTGATTTTACCTGCACTAAGATTTCTCATTCATTTAGTTTGAGATTTTTTAATTAATGCATCTTTATAAAGTAAATTTTCAAAATCATTAATAGTTAATTCTATTTCATGTTTTAATCCTTTAACTTTATAAATAATTTCATTATCAATAGTTTCTAAACAATATACTTTAGGACTTAAGAAAATAGCTTTATTACAAGTATTTTCTAATTTTAATTTACCTAAAGCAGTATTATGAATAAAGCTTTCATCAATATCAGAATCAGTATAAATACTATCTGTATCAGTATAATAAATATTAATTTTAGGATTATTTTTAAAATAAGACATATGAATTCTTGAATAAGCTGAAATAGCAGCAGCAATTCCAATACTAACATTATGAGTTCCTAAATCATCAGTAGAATTATTAGATGTATAAAAAACTAATCAATAATCATCTAATTCTATTTTTTCAATAATATTATCTAAATATTTATTTTCAAAATCTGCATAATAATCTTTATGAATTATATTTATATCAGGAAATTTATTGTAGTAGTTTCATTTATACTGAATCCTGATGAGTTTCATTGTTCCATTATAAATTTTATGATTAAAGCTGAATTGCTTTTGTTATTTACTAAAAAAGGTTCAGATAATCTTAATCTAGGATTTGACAGAGAATTTGAACTCACAAAAAATGGAATTAATAAATATACTTTATCATCTCCAATTAATTTTAGGAAAGATGATATTTCATATACAGTTAATCCATCAAATTGATGTTGTCTTCATCCAGATGTTTTATCCACATTTATACTTGAATGTATATCACTTAAAAATGTAATTTGATTTCTGCTTAATTTCATTGTTTTTAAAAATTTATGATTGCGGCATATTTGTTTTATAATCCCAAAGGGATTGATATTAATTGTCTAATATTCAATTAAGAATATTACTTGCTAATTACAGAATATGTTATATTCTGTTTATTGAAATTTATAATCTCTTAACTTTATATCTTCTAAACAATATTTTTCAACCATTAGATCTAATCTTTCGTAGTATAAGGGTCCCCCAAACCCAAAGAAAACCAAAATATGGTTGGTTAGAAGTACTTTTGGATGCTCTCAAAAATTTATTATGGAAAAAATTGTGAAAAAACACTTTGTATTTCAAAAATGAAACATGGGGTCTAGTTCACACAAAAATAATTTGCTTTGATAAAGAGGGGTAATAAATTAATCAAATAAACTTGCTTCACTAGCAATTTTATCAAGAGATTCAATTGAATCAGGACTATTTGTGGAAGATAAATTAGGATTATCTGATTTATTAGTTCTATTTTTAATTGATTCTAATAAATTATTATGAGATCTATTAACAGATCTCAATGTTTTAATTTTATCAATAGATCTATTTTCAGATAATGATTGCATTTCTTTTAAATCTTCTTTTGCTAATTGTTTCATAGCTCTTTCAAATTTATCAGGACTTAATTTATCTTTTCAAATTTCAATTTGTTCCTCCATAGTTCTATTTACAATCGATAAAATTTTATCTTTATGATCAGAATTATCTTGAATTAATTTTTCAATTAATTGTTGTTTATTTCATGTAGGATTATCAACTTGAATTTTTTTAATAGCCATATCAACATTATCAAGAATTAATTCATCAATAAAATTATTTTCAATTTCTTTTCAAAAATTATTAAATCTAGATTCAAATAATGTTTTAGCAAAAATTTTATTTTTCATGTCTATAACATATTCTTTTCATTTATATTTTGAAGTAACTTTTCTTAATTTAATAATATTTTTAATTGAAAAAGCAGCTAATGCCATATTTTCTTCTGGTGTTGTAAGTATTATAAAGCATCCAAGTAAAAATATTAGGCTTAATTTAAATAAAATGAATAATTCAGCTTGATAAATTTTAAAAATATAAGTATTTTCTAAATATGTTATTAATTTATTTGTGTTAATGGGGGTAATATTTTCTTTAATAATATTTCCGTAAATTTTTATAGATTTTTGCCCTATAAGAATTTCACTTGATATTAATTTATTATTTTCGAAAGTGAATTTTTGATCTAATATAGTTCTAGTAAAAATATTTTCATTTATTTTAGAATCTATAAATTCAATCGCTAATTCTCCTCTTCTATAAAATCTAATAAAATTATTATTATCTATTGTTTTAATTACTAAAACATTAGATGTTGGTAATTGAATTATACATTTATTATCTAATAGTTCTATTAATTTTCCATAATTTAATGGATTAATAGCAATTGGTAATAAGTAATGTGAGTATTTTTGATATTTTAATTTTGTATCAAAACTATTTGCAAAATTTTTCATTTTATTTTAATATTTCCATCATTTTAAGTCAGTTGGTAGAACTTAGCATAGACTATTCTATTTTATATTAGTTAGAACCTGCATTTTGCTTACTAACCTGATATTCGTTTATCGATTTTATGAATATGCAGGATTTAACGTTCCCCTGTTATAAATCAGCTAGGGTCTGACTTAGAAAAATCTAAGATTTATTCTCTTATGTTAATTTAAATGTATTAATTATATTTTAATTAATCCATAATTAAATAAAAGTAGTATGTGAAATTTCCTAATTAATATTTAGAAGAAATTCACACTCTTTTGAATTTAAAGGAAAATGTAATTAATGTATCAGGATTTAAATTAAATCCTGAAGTATTTCATTGTTCCAAAATAAATTTAATTATTAATTCTGAATTACTTCTATTATTTACTAAAAAAGGTTCAGATAAATTCAAAGTGGCATTTGATTGTGATTTTGATTTAGCAAATAATGGAATTAATAAGTAAATTTTATCATCTCCAATTAGTTTTATAAATGAGGATAATTCGATTAAACTTCCATCAAAATAATGATGTCTTCAACCAGAAGTCATATCGATTTTTATACTAGAATCAATATCTTTTAAGAAAGTTATATTATTTGTAGTTAAATTCATTTTTTAAAAATATATATGTGATTGCAATAATCCCTTTGGGACTTGTATTAATTGTCTAATATTTTATAAATATTAGTTGCTAATTACAAAATAAACGGATATTTTGTTTAGCAAGGGGGGTAAAATACTTTTACGTGTCATAGAATTTATTATTTTTATAATAAATGGGATAATTAAAATAAATACTGTTTTATCGTGATAGTTAGTGTAATTCGATTTCAGTGTATTTTGCGATAATAACAGGATTATCGCAGTTAATAATAGAATCATCTAAATAATACATATCAACCATTATAAATAATCTATTCATTATATAATTAGTTAATAATATTGGACAACTATCTTTATTGATTAAAATAGGATCATTAATTAATTAATTTATGAAATAATCATATTAAAAATAATAATAAAAACATTATATAAAAATGTTAAGATAACCCTTTGGGACTTGAATTAAATGCCTAATATTTATATTATAAATATTACTAGCTAATTACAAAATAAATTAATAAATTAATATTTTGTTTAGCAAAGAAGGTAAAATATATTTATCTTCTATCTCTTTTGATGAAAGAGGAATAAGTTTTAGTTAAAGGTGCGTATCAAATGAAAGACTTGATAAAACAGTAAAATAAGTTTATTTTTTTAATTCTTATTATTAAAAATAATATAAACACAGAAATTATAAAAATAATTAAAATAAAATCTATATTAATACTATTTTCTAAACAAGAATTGATGTAAAAATTATCAGTTTGATAAGAAGGAAGAGTTTCACTTCAATATGTAGGAGGTCTTTGATATGTATATCATGGAAATGGTTGACCTTCTGATAAATCTGGATATTGGTAAATTTGTTGTGGTTGAGTAGGTTCAATATAATCAACTAATTCTATATCTCCTCTTCTTTCCAAAGTATTTACTGGTGGTTTTGTATATTGTTTAATTTTTCTTATTGCAACGTAAACTCCTAATGTTGAAGCAAAAGTTGCAGTTACTACTATTCATATTATTTCTGTATGTGACATTTTTTTTAAATTATATAAATTGATTGCAATGCATGATTATTTTTTAACGTCCTATCAAATAAAAGACAATTGATTGCAATAATTATTTGATATATACCTATACCTGATCCAATTGACTGAATATAAAAAGCATTTAAAGTTAACGCTCCCAGTATAAAGTAATAATATTTAACGTCCTATCAAATAAAAGACGTCTGTTAAACAACTTCGAACTTACTTTATTCTTCATATTACAAATATTACAAGTAATAAATATATTGCAATCAAATTAAAAATATCAATGAATTATAATAAATATTCGAAAGCTGAATTAATCAGCAAAATTAATGATTATAAAATCAATAAATTAGAACAAAAATTACATAAAAATAATATTTTAACAAAAATTAAATCTTATTTTTGACAATTATGAAATCTTATTTCAACATTTAAAGATATTTTAGCAAAATTAACTTTTATTAGTTTATTAATTGGATTATTCAGAAAATATAAAATATTTAGAAGAATATGATTAATTCTAAATTCTATTGTAATGAGTATTTTTGGTATATCTTTATTGGATAATTTCGGTTTAGGTTTCTTGAAAAATTTTATTATGGAAATAAGAGAAATAACTTATTCAGTTATTGATTATTTAAGTAATACTAATTTTTATAAATATTTAAATAATTTATTTAATAAAGAAATTCCCTCCAGTAAAAAGATCGATAAAAGTAGACCCTTGATTGAAGAAAATACAACAGAAACAATTAGAAACGAAACAAGTATTAGAAGAAATCAAGGAAATCCTAAAATCTCTGATTGATTAAAACCTAATGATGAAATTATTGAAGAAATACCTGAAGAAACTAATTATAAAAAATATTTAATAATTGGTACTACAATAATTATTGTATCTTTCTTGAGTTGATATTTCTTTGATGAAATTAAAGCTAGTGGTTTATCAGCAGTAGAATGAATTAAAAAATATTTTAATCCTGATCCAAGAGATCCTTCTAATTCTGATTTTAAAGGAAAAGCTAAAGAAAAATTAGATAGATTAATTAAAGAAAAAATTAAACAAGAAGAAAATATAGCTAGTTCATCTAAAAATCCAATTGATATTTATTTTCCAGAAAACACAGAAAAAGGAGTTTTGACTTCTCCAAGTTTAGAAGAATTAAATAAAAATGTTTCTGATTCATGAGATTCTAGCTCTTCTAATTCATCAAATGAAACTATAACCCCATTTAATTTACAAAAAGATAATTTATTTAAAAAAAAATTAGATGATTTAAATTTCTTTAAAGAAAAATGAAAAGTTTTAATTGATGAAGATATAAAAAATGATATTGAAAAATATGAAAATATATTAAATGAAGGAGTTTCAGATGAGAATATGCAAAGTTTGATTGATATTTATATTAAATTAATGTTTGAATATAATCAAAATACTAACTATCTTAAAGAATTTAAAAATTTAAATTTAGATCCAAAAAATCTAGAAATAGGAAGACACATTAATTATCAATTTAGAAATTGAATAATAGAAAATCATAAAATATTATTACCTAATTCTGATAAAATAATAGAAAAGGGTAATGAAATAGATTCACCTCAATTATTACCTAAAGATTTATTTGAAGATTAATAAATAATAATTTTTTTAATTTATAAACCCCATTTACAAAAATAAAAGAATATATATTAAAAATGGATTAATTGTTAATTGGTTATTAACTATCATTTCTAACGCAGAATGGTATTAAAAGTTCGATTCTTTTTAATTCTAAAACATATGATAATAAAAGAAAATTAATTTACAATGAAAATAATAAATTAATTGGAACAGTAGCATATAGAATTAATGAAAATAAAGAAATTATTAATTAAAACATTATTAACCCTTTTTATAATTAAGTTTTTTAAAAGAAATATTATAAAATATTATAATAATTTTAAAAATATTCTTTAGAATATTATATTTTTAGGTTAAACCTACATTAAAATTTTAAATTAATTAATAAAAAAAATTAAATGTTTATAGCCTTAATCGTTAAAAATTTATATATTAATATAATAAATTTTAGATCGAATAGTAATAAAGTGAATAAAGTAAATAAAACAGAATAAAGTGAAAATATATAACTTTTATTAATAGGCTTAAAACACAAAAATAAAAATGAAATTTATATTAATAAATATATTAAGTTTTACAACAATAATATCAAGTGTATTAGTTATAACATCTCAAAATCCTATTATATCAGTAGTATATTTAATTTCTGTATTTATAAATGCGGCAGGTTATTTAATATTATCTGGTATAGGTTTTCTTGGTTTATCTTATATTATTGTATATGTAGGTGCTATAACTGTATTATTTTTATTTGTAATTATGATGATTAATATTTCATTAACAGATATTGTAGATACTGGAAAACAATATACTAAAAATTTACCTTTAGTTTTTGTAGTAGGTTCATTATTTTTGTTTGAAATGTTTAACATTTTACCATTTAGTTTTAATAATGTATCTGGTTTAAATTTAATTTTTGATACTATTACTAATTTTAATTTATTTATTTTAAATAATGATAAATTAAATTTTGTTAATAATATTCATACTACTTATCAATCTAATATTGCTGATATTACATTTATTTCTTTTAGTCAAATAGAAGCTATTGGACAATTAATTTATACTTATGCTGCTATATTATTAATAATATCTAGTATTATTTTATTATTATCTATGATAGCACCTATTTTTATTTCATTAAATAAAAAATAAATTTCTTTAATTTATTAAATTATTATTTCTTTACCCCTTTTTTCATAATAATGTTTAATTTGTTTGTATTTAAATAAATTAGAGTTAAGTTTACAGATGGTTTCTGTAATAAATCTGCAAAATTTATTCAAATTAGGGTTCAATTCCCTCTTAACTCTCTAATCATGTGAATTTAATTTTTTTATTAAATTATTTTTTTATTAAAAGAAATCTATTAATTTTATAAAATTAATATTATTATAATTATATAATTTTAAATTCTTTTAGTTCAATGGTAGAACTGCATTCTTCTAAAGTGTTAATTTTGGTTCGAATCCAAAAGAGAATTAGAATATATTATTCTATTTAAATTAAAAACAAAAATTATATTTTTAAAAGTTAAATTTAATAATTATATTCATTTGTATAAAATTAATTTACAAATAATTTTTTATACAAATCATGCAGAACCTATTAATTAGATTATAAAAATAAATTATTGTTACAATATCTTTTATTTTATTTATTTTTATATAATTTAATTAGAAAAAAAATTATATCTAATTAAATTTAACTAAATTATTTATTTTACTTATAAATATTTAAATTATTAATTAAAAATAAATTAAATTATTTATAAAGTTATGTTGTTAATTTTAATTAACTATAAATCAATATTTATATCTATTTCAATTTTATGAAAATGTAATATAAAATTATATTAAAAAAATAAAAATTAAATATTTAAATTCTTTTTTAATAAATTTAAATAAGATAATTTAAAGACTAAAGTATAAATTAAAATCTCAAAGGAATAGTCAATTATAAAATAAAATATAGAAATAAATAAAGATGATAAATTCTTTTTTTTATTAAATCAATGATTACAAGTAATTTAAATTTAAATTTATTAAATATCCTAATAAATTTATTAGATGTATTATTAGTGATTTTACCTATATTATTATCTGTAGCTTTTATGACAATAATAGAAAGAAAACAATTAGCTGCTCATCAAAGAAGAGTTGGTCCTAATACTACAGGATATTATGGTTTATTACAACCTTTTAGTGATGCTCTTAAATTAATTGTTAAAGAAACTGTTATACCTTCTCAATCTAATAAAATATTATTTTATTTAGCGCCTGTGTTTTCTTTAATATTTAGTTTATTAGGATGAGGAATAATTCCTTTTGGACAAGGTTTAACTTTATCAGATTTTTCATTAGGAATATTATATACAATAGCTTTATCTTCATTAGGAGTATATGGTGTATTATTTGCAGGTTGATCAGCAAATTCTACTTATGCTTTTTTAGGTTCTTTAAGAAGTACTGCTGCAATGATTAGTTATGAATTAATTTTAAGTTCAGCTATATTAATAATAATAATATTAACAGGATCATTTAATTTTACAATTATAATTGAAAATCAACAAGCTATTTGATATATAATACCATTATTTCCAGTGTTTATATTTTATTTTATTTCTATTTTAGCTGAAACATCTCGTACACCTTTTGATTTACAAGAGGCTAAAAACTAATTGATTTGGCCTCTATAAATATCGCTATATGCTGGAAACTCCTAAAGCTTTAAGTACTCATCTAATTTTACATAATAATAATAAATAGATAGTGAAAATTTTAAAGATAATACAATGGACAATCAGCAGGAAACCAAATATTTAAAAAATTTTAAGATAAGTTATTTAAAATCAAATAAATTTAAATTTAAGAAAATAAAAATTTTTACCCTTTTTCTTTGAAATATTTCTTAACAGAGTAAACCAGACAAGTAGTATAGCTATTTGTTCTGTTTATATTATTTCTTAAATTTATTTGATTAAACAAAACATAATAACTCTTAAAATTAAAATTGAGTAGGATCCTCAGAGACTATACGCGATAATTTCTAATAATTAAATGAAATATGATATAGTCCAACCGTTATTGAAAGATAATGGATAAAATATAATATCGAAATTAATTATTATTGTTTATTTTTCTGTTTTAATTTACCAAATATTTCACGATAAACTTCCATACGAGAATTTATTTTCTATTTTTTATTTTCAATGTTTAAATGTAATACCTATTAAACCTTTAAAAACTTATAATGATCTTTCTGAGACTAATTTATTAAAGAGAGATTTAAAAAAATTAGGAGGGGTTTATGGTTTAATACATGTTAAATCTTCTAAACAATATATTGGATCTAGTTTAAATTTATATTCTAGATTAATGAATCATATTAAAGGGAAAGAATCTAATTTAAGATTACAAAGATCTATAAAAAAATATGGTTTAAAAAATTTTAATATAGTAATATATTATTTTCATACTAATCCTGCTGTATTGTTAACAGATATTGAAACTATGGTTATATCAGCTTTTCCTTTTTCTTCTTTATATAATTTTAAAAAAGAAGCTAATTCTATGTTAGGGTATAAACACACAAAACAAGCAATAGAAAAAATGAAATCAAGATTTATAAATAAGACTAATCATCCTATGTTTGGAAAAACTCCCCCAAAATAACTTTAAGTTTAAAAAGTAAATCTGATAAATTAAATCATAGAAAAACTCAAAGTGAATATACCCAAAATTTAATAACAATTAAAAAGAGTATTAGACCTTTAGGTTTATATGATGAAAATTATAATATAATTGAAAATATTCTAATCAAGTTGAATTAGCAAATAAATTTGGTGTACATAAAACGACTATTTCTAAAAACATTAAATCAGGTAAACTTTTTAAAGGTAAATTTTATCTCAGAAAAATTAATAATGTCACTTAAAAATAAAAAAAACAATAATTTAATTAATGTATTATATCAAATTAAATTAAATTAAATTAAATTTATTTATCGAATCAAGTTTAGATATTTTAATTAATTAATTTAAAGTTAACTTGTTGGAATCGGAATTAGTAGCTGGTTTCTTTACAGAACATTCTAGTGTACCTTTTGTTTTCTTTTTCTTAGCTGAATATGCTTCAATAGTTTTATTTAGTTGTATTACTTCTATTTTATTTTTAGGAGGATATCATGCTCCTGAATTATTTTTTAATGATTCTTTAATTAATTTACAATCTATCATTCTTGGATTAAAAACATGTTTATTCTGTTTTATGTTTGTATGATTTAGAGCTACTTTACCTAGAATGAGATATGATGCTTTAATTGAATTATGTTGATTAAATTTATTACCTATTTGTGTAGCTTTTATTATTTTAGTACCTAGTATTTTAATAGCTTTTGATATATCACCTTATTAAATAATTAAATATTATTTATTTTATTAATAAAATATATAAACAAAATTTATAATATTAAATAATTGTTTATTTATTCAATAAAAATATATTAATATATTTTAAATGTGTTTATAATAATATATTAAATTAATTTTTATTATTTCACCCCCTTAAATATATTATGGATAATAATTTTTAAACTCCAAATTTAAAATCATGTAATATTTAATTAAAAACTAAAAATTAAATTGACGATAGTTTTAAAAAAATAAAAATCTTTAAAAGAGATACAAAAAATTGCAATTAAAGCATATAAAATATAACAATACAAAAATTATTGTTTAAATATTATAAGAATTTAATTTTGGTTCCGATTGAACGTTGTTCAGTAGTTTAAGACATGCAAATCATTATTATCGAAAATGATAATAAGGTGTAAAGGTGAGGATAGTAAATAAGTTACTTTATAATTTTCATAAATAGGAAATAAATATAATAAAATTTATATTAAAGGAATTATTCTGTTATAAAATACTATTTACTTTGATTAGGTAGTTGGTAGGGTAAATGCCTACCAAGCCGACGATCAATAGCTATGTTTGAGAGAACAGATGGCCACATTGGGAATGAAATCTCCCAAGTAGTTTAATACTACCAGCAGTCAAGAATATTAGTCAATGCTCGAAAGAGTGAACTAGCTAACTGAAATCAATAAAATAATTGATAACATAAGGGAAAATAATGATATTACCTTATTATTAGTGTCGTCCAAAACTGGTGCCAGAAGACTCGGTAAGGCCAGAGACACAAACGTTAATCGTCTTAATCAGGCGTAAAGGGTTTGTAGGCGGCTTTAAAATTTACTAAAAAATAAATAAATAAAAAGTAAAGAATAAAAGCTAGAATCAAATAGAGGATACATGAAATAATGTTTAGAGTAGGTCTGATATCCTTAGATACTAAGTAGAATATTAAAGGCGAAAGCTTTTTTCCATTAATGATTGACGCTCAGAAACGAAGGTGAGGATAAGAAATAGGATTAGATACCCAAAATACTCCTCTCTGTCAACGATGAATGGTAATTATTAGTATAAATTATTAATAATAATGTTAACACGATAACCATTCCGCCTTGTGAGTACAACTGCAAAGTTGAAAACAAAAAAATTAGTCGGTTTCGGAGCAAACGAAGTGAAGCATGTTATTTAATACGATAATCCGCGTAAAATCTTACCAGTTCTTGAATAAAAACTTATATAAAATATAATAAAAATATTTTATCTATAAAGGAATGTTTTAATTTAAAAAAATATGAGAATATTTTAAATAGTAAATTAAAACATTTAATACAGGTGTTGCATGGCTGTCTTCAGTCCGTATCGTGAGAACTGAGGTTAATTCCATTAACGGACGAAATCCCTATTGTTAATTTTAAATATTATAATTTATATTTTTTTACATACTTAACAATTTATGATTCTTATAAAGTATCATTTGGGGCTAAGACAAGTCTTTATGGCCCTTATGAACTGGGCTATAGACGTGCCACAAAAACTTTTACAAAGTGATGCAAAACTTTTTCTTAAAATGCATTATTTAATCTTTCAATTCTTTATTTAATAAAAATATAATATTATCTCTAATAAAAATAAATAAATAAATAATGCATTTATTTTTAATTTTGTTTTTTTTTTTAAATAAAAATTAAATTTGGAAAGTAGGAAGAGCTAATCATTAAAAAAAGTTAAAATATAAATTTAGACGGATTGTTCTCTGTAATTCGGGAACATGAAGAAGGAATTTCGAGTAATCGTTGATAATAAGCGCAACGGTGAAATTAGCATCCGTGATGAACTAACTGTCTGTCGCTGGGAAGAAGCTTATATTGATGGAAATAAAAATGTTATTATAACTTTTCATAGTTAATATTTAATTTTATAATATATAAATTTAAATAGTTAATTTATTTTTATAATTTAACGGCTATGTAAAATTAATTAGTTTTTATTAATTCAATTGAGTAACATCTCAAAAGTCATAGCATGGTAGCCGTACTGGAAAGTGCTGCTGGAAAATAAATAAAATTTACCCCCTTTTTAAGATTAATTAGTAAGAGATTAGTTGAGTGGTTTAATAGCATATTTACACTATGCAGACAGAGTTTCGATTACTCTATCTCTTATTTATAATTATTATATTATTTTTTATAATAGTATCTTTATAATTAATTAAATTTTTATTTAATTAAAATATTCTTAATTTATATTATATTATATATTTTTTTATTAGTTAAATTTTAATTGATAGATTTAACATATATTTTAATTTAGAGAAATTTTTATATTAACACTTATTCATTTACGAGTGTGCCGAAATTTGGTAGCCGGGTAAATCTTAGGAATTTATGATTTTATAATCGTAAGAGTTCAAGTCTCTTTACTCGTAAAAAAAAAAAACAAAAATATATATATATAAAATTTAAAATATCTTTTTCTCACAAAATTATAACTTAAATAAATTATATATAAAAATTTATTTAAATTAAATAAAAAAAATTAATTAAGAAGAGATTAATAAAAAAATATTTTAATTTATTTATTTAAGAAAGGGTTTTAATTAGTTGAAGATTATATTTTTATTCATTTAAATTATAAAAATCTAAAGTTTGATACAAATTAAAAATCTGTAACATCTTTAGCTGAATTGGAAAAGCGTTTGCCTTCGAAGTAATTGTATATTGGTTCAAATCCAATAGGATGTAATAAAAAAATAATTAAAAATTTATTAAATATAATAAAAATCTAATTAATTATGATTGATATAATAATAAAAATATTAAAAATAAAAAAAAAAAAAAAAAAAAAAAAAAAAAAAAATTATAAATATTAAAAAATAAAGTAATGATG
>Ga0209179_1000022_pt1 | contig 42480 bp, 44 predicted proteins | sample Rivendell_Oct201_11_FD_188352 | JGI IMG/M metagenome (GOLD analysis project Ga0209179, IMG submission 188352) | Vadose zone soil microbial communities from the Eel River Critical Zone Observatory, Northern California, USA -... | ecosystem: Host-associated > Plants > Roots > Rhizosphere > Soil ...
GGCCGAGATGGTCGGTGGAACCAACTTCATCGGTGCGTTCCGTACGGCCGACATTGCGGCGCTCGTCATTATCATGGTCGAGGTCTCCATGGGTCTGTTTCTCATGGAGTCTCTGCGCATTACCCGCCTGTTTCCGGTAATCGGCGCGCTGACGGACAAGATGCGCGTGCGCCTGATCGCCATCACCTTCGCGATTCTGCTCATGATGGCGAGTGTTGAGGCCGGGCTCGCATTCATGCGAGAGGTTTTGCTGCAGGATGAGCTGGCCACCAACGCGCTGCTGCGCAGCGACAGCACTGGCTCCATGGTGAATGGACACCTCTGGATCACGACCGCCGCGCAGATGGGGATGGGATTCATTCTGCCTTTTGCGCTTGTGTTCGTCGCGATTCCGCTCGAGACCTTCGCGCACTCGCTGCGAACGGTGGTCGGCCTGACGGGTATGGCGATTCTGCGTGCGCTTGCGTTGATCCTGCGGATGATCGGTAACGTAACCCGCCACCTTGGGGTACTCGCTCAGCGCATCTACGACCTGCCGCTATTCGTCCCGCTGTGGGTTGAAGCCAGAATGGCGACTTCGGCCAGACTGGCAGCGACTGCTGCTGGCTCCGGGGAGGACGAGCCCTGGCAGGAGGCGCGGTCATGAAGCACGCGGCCTGCCTGCTTGCGCTGACTCTGGCAACGGGCGCCTGCGTGCCGCCCGGTGCTCACAATACCGGAGTCTATCTGCTGATTGATACGTCCGGATCGTATAACAGGCAGGTGATCAAGGCAGAACAAATCATCCTCTTCGCGCTGTCGCGGCTGCAGTCGTCGGACTCGATTGCTGTCGCAAGAATAGATACGGCGAGCTTCACCGAAAGGAACATCATCGCCAAGGCAACCTTTGACGATCGGCCGAGCACCGCAAATCAGCAAAAACGTGCGTTCGCAGGTCGCGTGGAGAAGTTCGTTGATCAGGCGACATCGGCGTCTTACACCGACATCACCGGCGGGTTGCTGCAGGCGATCGAGTTCCTGAATGAGAAGCAGACTGCACGAAAGGAGATTCTGATCTTTTCCGATATGAAAGAGGATCTCGCCAAAGGCTACATCAGGGACGTTCCCCTCAATCTAAACGGATTTGACGTGGTCGCGCTTAATGTGACGAAACTCAATTCGGACAACTTCAATCCCCGCGAGTATCTCGCTCGGCTGGAAGAGTGGAAAGTGAAGGTGGAGAAGAGCGGCGGCCATTGGCGCGTTGTCAACGACCTCGACCGGCTGGACGGACTCCTGTAGCGGCTTTCGCGCTGCGTGTGCGGTTGAACCACCATGTTCCTGTCGCCGCTCTACCAGGCGTGTCTGTGGTCGGCAGCCTGGCGACGCCGGCTCGCCTACTACTGGCTTGGCATCGAAACGGAAAGTCTGCTGTTCTTCTCCATGTTCGGGGCGCTGATCCTTGGTGTGGTGGGCATCGCCCGCTTTGCCTACGTTGACAGCACGCGAATCCAGCCCGCCCAGATACAGGTCGCACAGCGCGCAACGACCCTGGCGCGGCGGCGCGCAAATGATCTGGAATGCCTCGCCCAGAACGTCTATTTCGAAGCGCGCGGCGAGCCGCTGGAGGGCCAGTACGCGGTCGCCGAGGTGACCTTGAACCGGACACGGACCGATCACTTTCCGCACACCGTTTGCGGGGTGGTCCACGAGGCTCGGTGGAGTTCAAGTCGCGGGCGTTACATCGCCGACTTCTCATGGACAGAGCTAGGCGGAATGTCCCCTCCGGATGACCCGGCCTGGAAACTGGCGATGGTGGTGGCCAGCGCGGCATACGAGGACCTGCACGAGCCGCTGGTGCCAGGTGCCCTGTACTACCACGCGACCAGCGTCCGCCCAGCGTGGTCGAAGAGCCGAAAGGCTGTTGCGACGATCGGCAGGCACATCTTTTACTTGTGAGAGTCTCGGCCTGCAAACGGGCGCCGGACTTTGACAGGTTCACTGTAGGTCGCAACTTTCAAACCTGACACAGGAGCGACCTTGGACCAATACTTATACCTTGTGCATCGAAGGCATAAAGCTTCGCAGTAGGGTCCGCTCTCGCCAATATCTTTGGGTAGAATTCCGTTAACGCATGAGCGCTGCGCCCGCAGCGCTGATTGGCGGGGCGTCTCGGTCCGGTAGCTTCACATCACCGGCGCAATCGGCGTCCTCCGCGATTGGCCCCTGGAGGCATTGGCGCAGGACTGCTTACCGGCAACACGGAAGCCCATGTCTTACGGAGCAATCTTGAATCGCGGCAGCGTTTCCGGCAGCTCGGCCAGGAAGTACGCCAGCACCGCCATGGTCGCGACCTGACTCCGCAGGTCTTGTGGCTCGACTTTGTCCAGAGTATCGGCGGCGGTATGGTGGTAATCAAAGTAATGCCGCGTGTCCACCAACGGCGCAAACCCGGGAACTCCGGCGGCCTGTAGCCAACTAATGTCGGCGCCAAGCTCACCGTCGATTGGCTGGAGCACGGTAGCGCCAATCGGGCCCAGAGCGTCCAGCACGGGTTTCACTGCCGTTAATGACTCTTTCGTTACAGCGGCCCTGACGCCAAGCGAGCGGCCCGCGCCGGCGTCGCTTTCGATCGCTGCTGTCTGGGACTCCACTGTACGTTCAACGGAGGCGAAATAGGCCTTGCCGCCAATGGCACCGGGCTCTTCGGCCGTCCAGCCAATAAACCGAATGGTTCGTCGCGGGTGCAGGTCAAGCTGTCGCAGTATGTCGATGACCGCCGCAGCCGCTATCACACCAACGCCATCGTCCGTCGCACCGGTCGCCAAATCCCAGCTGTCCAGGTGACCCGACACGATCACGAACTCGCCGGGCTTTTCACGCCCGGGCCAATCGGCAATCACATTACTGCTGTCAACTTCCGGCAGTGTTCTTGGCGTAAGCACAAGCTTGAGCGTCACGGGCCCGAAAGCGGCCAGGCGAGCCACCAGGTCCGCGTCCTCCGCCGCAAGCGCCGCCGCAGGGATAGCCACCTGGCCCTCCTTCCAGGACGTCGCGCCCGTGTGCGGCAAGCGGAAATCGGCGCCCCCAACCGAGCGCACCAATACCGCGGCCGCACCCAACGCCGCCGCCGCCGCCGGACCCTTCGTTCGGTACAGACCGTCCTGCATGTAGGCAATACCCGCGAAGCCATTGTCCGCCAGGCGCTGATTGAATCGTGCTTCGAATAGAACAATATTGCCGGGAATTTCGGCTGATCGCTGATTGAGCTCCGCCAAGTCGTGCACGACAATCACCGGCGCGGTAAGCCCGCTGGCCGGTGTGGCCGATGAGAAACCGAGCGCCGTCAATTGGAGGTGCTGGGTTACACCATCGGGTCGACCCGAGTATTCGACCAGCTCGGCCCGCTCTTCGCCACGCACCCAGTGTGGAATTTTCACTGGTTGCAGCGTCACTTGCACCGGGGGCGATCGCATCGCCCCCGCCAGCTGGCTGATGGCCGCCGCGAGCTGCGGCGAACCGGACAAGCGCGGCCCGATCCGGTCGGTTAATTCGGATAGTCGCTGCCAGGCCCAGTTGCTCGACATTGCGGCGTCACGAATCTGTGCAAGGATCGTGACCTCATCGGCATCAGGCGCCGCGGCAGCCGCCACGCTTGCCGCAAACGTAAGGTAACCCATCAGTGCACAAAGCAGGCCACGGCGTATTTGCTTCACACTCGCTCCTCGCCTCAGTGCACCATGTTCAACTTGGGCCTCCGGATCAAAGGGTTGGCCGGTTCGGCCACTTGAATAGCCCACCACGCCAACTTACCGCAATCCCGGAGCCATCGCAGGCGACCCCGACTCAGCAGGGAGTCCCTCGCCATATCGCTTTCGGCGCTCGACGCCCGAGGAGTTTTGGTGGCGGGCGAGCGCGTTGTTGAACCTCTGTGCGTCGAACCGAGGCAGTGCAACGAGCCTCCTCCCCTCCCCAGAACTCGCAGAACAGCGGCGTCCATCCTGTGCGCCCCCCGTTGCAGAGCGTATGGGGGCGACCGCCTTTGACCCCCAGCGGACGCTTGTGACCGACCGCTTTCGGCCCTAGCTGTGCGTAGGTCGTGCGAGGGGCCGACCCCATCAAATCAGTTGGCCACTGCCGATGCCGGTGAAAGTTTCTGCGCGCGAATCCAACTATCCGTCCGGGAGTCCAACAACTCGAGCGGAAGGACACCGCCGCTAAGCATCTCGTCGTGAAAACCACGGATGTCAAATCTCGCGCCCAACTCACTCTGGGCACGATCCCGCAATTCTCGGAACTTCAGTTGACCCAGCTTGTAAGCGAGGGCCTGCGCTGGCCACGCGATATAGCGATCCGTCTCCGACTGGATGGTAGGCTCATCAATGGCCCCAGATTTTCGCAAGAACTCGACCACCTGGTCGCGAGACCAAGCCTTGGAATGAATGCCGGTATCGACGACCAGTCGCACGGCACGGAACAATTCGCTGGAGAGTCTCCCATAGTCGCTAGCCGGGTCCTGATAGAAGCCCACCTCCTTGCCGAGCTGCTCGGCGTACAGCGCCCAACCTTCGATGTAGCCCGAGTTCCCGGCATGTTGGCGAAACTTCGGCAGCGCGGTTATCTGCTGTGCCACAGACAGTTGCATGTGATGTCCGGGTATGCCCTCGTGATAAGCGACGGCTTCGTCGTTGATCAGCGAGCGGTCGGCGAAATGCGAAGTGGCCACCACCACCCGGCCCGGTCTCTGTCCATCAGGCGTTCCGGTCTGATAGTGAGTAGCCATTGCCGCCTGGAAATCCGGGATGGCTTCGACGGTGATCGGCGAGCCCGGGATGTAGCCGAACAATTCCGGCAACTTTGGCCGCATCTGTGCGATGTACTTACGAAAGTCCTCGAGGATCTGTTCTGCTGAGACCGGTCGGTATTTGGGATTGGTCTTGAGCGACTCCCGATACGACGCGAGATCATCGAAGCCTTCACGATGCGCTATGACCAGCATGTCGGCCTCAATCCGGCCAATCTCGCGCAGACCGATCTGGTGTATCTGGTCCGGAGTCAGCGTGCCGACGGTGGTGCGGCTGAGGATATCGTTAAGATAACGCTTCTCACCGCCAGGCAGCGACTGCACGGAAAGCGTAGTGCGTCCGTGGGGCGCGTACTCCGTGCCAATGAAGTTGCCGAACGCCCGGTAGGCAGGCAGAACCTCGTTTGTGACCGCGTCGGTGATCGCCCTGGTCAGGCGCTCTTGATCCTCCGCTGAGATGCCGGCGGGAAATCTTCGGGTGGGCAGCAGAAAGGGATCAGCCTCGATCACGCCGTCACATTGCGCGGGCACCTTCTCGAGCAGGAAGCGCACCGGCATAAGACTGTCTGTCATTCCGGCACGGAGAACCTCTTCGGTTTCGGCAAATGCGCGCGGGATCTGGTGGAGACGCGCGATGTAGTCCTCGTACTGCTTCACCGACTCGAACGGGACAGCCAGCGGCAGGTCGGCGAGACCAATATGCGGGCCGTTCATCTGGCTGACGGGCATCTCGTATTCTTTAAAGCCGTAATTGTCGATGCGCTGCTGCAGCGCGCGCACGAGCACCTCGTGCGACAGCTCATCCTGTTCGGTGAAGCCGGTCGTTGGAATGGCCCTCAGGTGCGCGAGAACATTCTGGTTGCTCGCGTGCTCGGCACCGAGTGCAGCCAGGGAGTGCCTGTCCAATTGGTCGTTATACCGATAATCGCCGTAGGCGGTCGCTTGCTCCGGGTGGGCCTTAAGGTCGGACTGATACCATTCCTCGAAAAGCGCGTTCTGAGCGGCGACGCGCGTCTTGACATCAACCACACTGGCGCCAACTGATGCGCACGCTGCAATGCAGAGGAACGCAACCCCGCAAACGGAGAGCATTAGAGACCGCATGACGCGGAAGGGTACCACTGAGCGACGATGTCTGCCCAGTCCAAATTGGTGGCTCCAGTGGCCCACATCAATGCGTGCTGGATGTCAGTGTGGATCGGCGACATTGTGCGGTCGGCCGAGGACATCCGCCCTTGGGGTCTACTTTAGGGACTCGATGGACTTTGCGATGCACGGGCGATCGCCGAGCAACAGAACCCTCGCTTACGCGGCCTCGTCCCGGAGTAGCCTGGCATCGTGGACTCCAATTGCACAGACGCCTAATATCGGACTGTTACCCATGGGTGCGTAGCGCTGGGTTGCCCATTATCCGCTGCGGATGGAAATTATCGCGTGGCGCACGCGGTTGCTTCCAGAGCCCTCGGGGAGCCGCTGTGGACTTGGTGATACCGAAACATCGAAGCGGCCGGTTGTCGCGTCAAAAACCAGGTTGGTCGCTGTTCCCAATAGCGCAGTTATCCTGGGCCGACGCGTCGCGTAGCCAAACAATCGTAATGATTTCTCCTGTAGAGCGAAGGTCACCGTAGCGGTCAGTCGGTTCGGCTCGTCGACCAGGGAGGCAATGCGTTTCTTGCCGTCCGGTACCAATTTGCTCTCGTCACCAAACAGCGCAATGCCCGCGCGTGACACAGAAGTCAGCACATAATAGGACGTGCCGTTTGGACCGAGATCAATAGTGATCGGCTCCGATTGTGCCAGACGTCGCCCGCTTCCGGACCGTGAATCATACAGATATGCGTCGCCTGTCATTCCCAGCTGCGCTGCAGTGACCGTGGCCTTTGTGTCTTCCGACGCACGGCTGAAGGCAAATACATATGAGGTTAGCAGGCGGCCGTGATTGGTATGGGCCGCAGCCACCATGGGTGGGCTGGAGTCACCAGCCGTCCGCAATCCGGATTCCAACGAATCGGCAGTGTACGCGGCGTCGATTGGCAGTAGCGGCGAGTCCGGCTTGACGATAATGCCGTCCGTACGCACTGCCCGCAGCAGGTTTTCCTTGTTTTCGGTTCCGATACTATCGCCGATTCCGACCATGCCTGCCGATAGCGTCGCGACAAGGAGGTTATCGGCTTCGGTGCTCATGAATACGTCGGTCCACGGCCAGATGCCGAGTGCACTGGCCAGGCGCGATGCGTAAAGGAAACTAGCCCATTTACTCCGCGTCAGTCGATCACCGCTGGTGCGAATCGTCGTGACATTATCGTAGTGAGCGCTCTGAAGAAAATAGCGCGGTAATGCCATGCAGTACTGCAATGACAGTCCCCTGGCGCGCGCCGTGCGCGCCATTCCGTCTGTAAATGCGTCACCCGCCTTGGCAGTGGCGGCAAGCGCGGGCGAGTTCTGGTAGATCACATTCAGCCAGTCCTGCTCATAGGTCACCACATTGGCCGAGGAGATGTACGTCATGATCTCGTTCCACCAGCCCGGATCGACTGCCGCTACGCCCGAGATGTCGTAGTGCTGGCGATAGGGACTTTCTGGATCAATCCAACGATTGTGGGTGATCAGTGGCAGCCCGATTTCCTTCTGAAATCGGGCGAGACCGAATGGAAAAAGAACCGGGTGCGCCTCGTACTTAAGAAGACCACCATATCGGTTCCATTCACCGGCCGGCAGATCGGGATTTTTCGTATGCAGAACTTCGCCGCCGGGCCCTGTCAAAGACTTGAAGTACCACCAGCTGTCGAGCTGCAGGTACCCAATGGGTATGCCCTCATTGCGGTAGCGCTGAACAAGCGCCTTGAGCGTATTCGCGTAGCCGAGTTGCTGATCATAGGCGTAGTAATAAGCGGCTCCGTTGTCGGTCCAATAGCCCAAATAGCGCAAACCGACGTCGGCGTCGTTGGCGGGACGCGTCTTGCCTTGCAATGTGGTTATGGCCATACCCCAGGTATCCCAGGTGGCATTTACCCCGATTCCGAAGGCCATCAGAGTTGTGTGGACGAAGGCCGCGGGCAGATCGGTCACCTGCGCATTGAGGCCGCTCGCGATCTCCCTAGTCCCATCGCCCAACATGCTCGCGATCATGAAGTTCGACGCTGGCGACAGCACTACGGCGTGCAGGGCATCGTCGAACAGTAGCCATGGTGTGCCCGTCTGCTCGAGCGAAAAGCTGTAGGGAGCGAACACATCGTTCTTGTAACTAAAGTGGTGGAGATCCTTTGGAACCTCGGTAAAATCTGGAAAGCGGATGGTGGCCGCTTCGGTGACCGGATCGTTGGACGTGATTCCGAACAGCACGACAGCGCGGTCGGCGTAAGTTCGTATGGTTCCACTGAGTGACTTCCGCTGGCGCCAGGTGAATTGCAGCTCCCGGTAGGCGCCAAGCCGGTCGCGTCCGCCAAGAACTTTGAGATTTGAGGCGCGGTCGCCCAGTTGGCCTGCGAAGGCCCAATTCAGTTCGCGGCTGCGTACTTCATAGCGGCCAGAGTTCTCATCGACCGTGGCGATGATGCCAGCTGCGCCATCAATGAATGGTTGCGCGGCATAGCAAGGCAGTGCACAGAGTGTCAGAGCAGTCATGAGCCGTATGCGTGGCTGCCATAACGAGAGCGCGGCGCTCCGCCATGCGGCGGCTCGACTGGGCACGTTGCCTCTACAGTTGATGATCATCGTATGTGCCTCCTGCAACCCATCGAATTGGGGGCGCCGTAAACCGGCGTTGAAACTCGACCGGAGTCTCGGCCTGAACTGCGTCGAAGTCTAACCAAGCCGTTAAGGCAATTCTCTATCGGAACTTACAGGTTGGCCAAGACTTAAGTGGTCATGGTTGAACGCCGCACCAGGGTCAACACAAGTCGCTGGTTAACACCGAGCCCCCTCCTACGCACTTTGGCTGCGCTCCGGGCGCCAACTCTGATACGCTTTGACGCATGACAAAATACATCGCGCCGGCTCTGCTGATCCTTCTTCTTGCGCCTGCGGCCCGCGCTGCCGAACCCTGGTGGAAGCAGGCGGTGATCTACGAAATCTATCCGCGCTCGTTCCAGGATTCCAATGCGGACGGAATTGGCGATCTCAAAGGCATCGAATCGCGCCTCGGGTATTTGTCCGATCTTGGCATCGATGCGATCTGGATTTCGCCGATGTACCCCTCGCCCCAAGTCGACTTCGGCTACGACATCGCCGATTACGAGGCCGTTGATCCTCAATACGGTACGCTTGCAGACATGGACCACCTGATCGATCAGGCGCGCCACAAGCACGTCCGGGTCGTGCTCGATATGGTGTTGAACCATACGTCCGATCGCCATCGGTGGTTCATGGCGGCCGCAAGCTCGCGCACCGATCCAAAGCACGACTGGTACGTGTGGAGCGACGGCAAACCAGGCGTCGGCCCAACCGCCCACGAAGGCCGGTTGCCCCCCAACAACTGGATCTCCCTCTTCGGCGGCTCGGCTTGGGAGTGGGTCCCCGCCGTACACCAGTACTACTACCACTTCTTCTACAAGCAGCAACCCGACCTGAACTGGCGCAACCCGGCCGTCGAGAAAGCCATGTTCAGCTCCATCAAGTTCTGGCTGGATCGGGGCGTCGCAGGCTTCCGGCTGGACGCGATCACCACGTTGTTCGAGGACCCCGGACTGCACGACGCCCGCGAGCTCGGCGGCACGAACGCGCAGGGCGATCCGCGTCTGGACGATTCACTCGTGACTGGCCTGCCCGAGGTCCACGACCTGCTCCGGCGATTGCGCGCACTCGTCGATTCGTATCCCGATGACAGGGCACTGATCGGGGAAATCTATCTACCGGATACCCAAAGCCTGGACGCGTGGTACGGCGGCGCAAAGCAGGACGAGTTGCAGCTGCCGATGGACATGGCGTTTGGCTTTCATGGCGATCACGACAAATTGGACGTGGTGGCCTTCCGCCACCGCATCGAGGAGGCGCAGACCCTGCCGCATGGCGGACAGCCCCTGTTCGTCTTCGACAATCACGACAACGTTCGTTCGGTCAACCGCTATGGCGACGGGATTCACGATGCCATGATCAGCAAGATCCTCGCGACCCTGCTGCTCACCAGCCGGGCCACGGCGCTCATGTACTACGGCGAGGAGCTCGACATGCCGACAACGACTCCCGCGCGGCGGGAAGACGTCAAAGATCCCATCGGCATTACCGGCTGGCCGAAGGAAAAGGGGCGCGATGGCGAACGCACGCCGATGCAGTGGGACGCCGGACCACAGGCTGGTTTCAGCTCCGCGGCGCTGACCTGGCTGCCGATCCCATCGAGCTATCACAAGATCAATGTCGCTGATGAATTGAAGGATCCCGATTCGACGCTGCGCTGGTACCGAGAGCTGATCGCGTTGCGCCGAACGCGACCCGCCTTGCGGGACGGTGCGATCACGATGCTGGATCGCCACAATACGCAGGTTCTGTCGTACTTGCGCAGGACGGATGCGGGCGATGCCGTCCTCGTTGCCATGAATTTCACGGCGCAACCGCAAACGATCTCCCTAGGCCTGTCCGGCAGCGGCGAGGCGTTTTCCGCCGTTACGACGCTCCTCACCGATGCGCCGGGGCTGCGCCACGCGAGTTCCGCGCAGGGGCTGAGTCTGCCGCCGTACGCGACCTGGATTGCGAAGCTGCGTTGAGAACGAGGGGCGTGCAGGGTCCGGCGCGCTCGACGCACCGGCTGGACCTCCGTCTCCATCGGCGCGCGGATGGCCGCAGGTAGAGTTTCGCGAGCTTTGCGGGGAAATACCTGTGAGACCGCAGGAGTCCGGGCAGTTCCTCGTTGCCGGGATCGGCCTCAAGACGGCTCTGCTGAAGGCCATCGCAGGAGCCGAGAAGTTTGTGATAGTGGGGGGCGGGCTTCCCCTTGGCTTTATTGGTACCACCCCGACCCTAGTGGCTCCGGCCTGGACCAGGATCTTGGGGAAGAGGAACGGAACTACCGCCTACGAACCCGAAATACTGTTCCGTCAGTCAATGGGTTGCGGCGCCTATGTGACGCACGACCGCAGATGAGCAGATGCAGTAACCCTCGACGTCGAATCTGCGGTAGCCACATCCGCCGTTTTGCGTTCAGTTGTAAATTGTCGGAAGCAGCCTCCTACGGTGGCAACAAGCGTGCGATTGCTTGAACCATCACTGTGGCCGACGGTGGGTCTAGATTCGACAGAGCGATCAGCGTGTATCCGGTGACTGGTGCGTGCCAATACTCGCCGTTCATTCCTTGCGCGCCTCCCTCATGCCCTAGCCAGCGCACGCCATCTTGCGTGGATTCCATAAATCCGTAGCCGTACTTTACTCCCGGCCAGGCGGTGTCAACTTTGCCCGATGTCATTAGATTGACGGACGTTTCTGGGAGAAGCCGAGCAGTCCAAAAGGCGCGGTCGAATCGCAACAGGTCTTCTGCCGTTGAGTAGCCGCCACCGGCGGATGTGCCACGGAATGGCAAGGTGTCGGTATTGCGTTGCCACGCAACTGAACCCGCCATCAGCATGTACCCAATGGATCGCCGCGGCACCAGCACATCTTCCGGCAGCGATCCTGTTGATATCATCCTTGCGGGCGTGAATACATGGGATTGCACATAGTCGTAATAACTCTCACGCGACACTCGCTCAATCACCAGCCCGAGAACGACGAACCCATAGTTGCTGTAGGAGTATCGGCTGCCAGGCTCGAACTCTGGCGCGCGGTCCCCGTACAGCTTTGCATAGTCGCGCAACTCTCGCAGATCCCTTCGGTGAGCATCGAACTGCGAGCCGAATATGTCACCGGCACCAGCGGTGTGCGTCAGCAACTCGCGAATCGTCACACGTGCCGCAAACTCCCTGTTGGGGTAGTCATCCAGATACTGACTCACAGCGTCATCCAAGTGGACTTTGCCGGCCTCCACCAGCTGGAGAATGGCGATCGCTGTGAACATCTTGTTCATCGATCCGATCCGGAATGTCGTATCTGCCGTGTTGGCAAGGTTATTTTCACGATCCGCGCAACCGTAAACACCAAGAAAAATAGTTTGATGGTGTCTGGCAACGAGAACGACGCCGGAGAATTGGTCATTCTGTAGGGCCCTGTCGATCACACTGCTGACCTTGGATCTAAACGACGCAAGTCTAGGCGAGGCCGTTACAACCTCCGCACTCTTTGTGCAGGGTGGCAGCTCTCCTGCCAAGGCATGTGCCGAGAAGAACATCCAAAAAGGGAGAAGCATCAGCGAAGGTCTGAAAGCCGAGATTTCCCGTGAGGCAGACGAGGGATTGAGATGTGGCATGATTGGGGGCGCATCGGATGAGTGCCGCCTCCACTCTACCGCCATCCTGAAGCGTCGAGCCAAGCGGTGAACGCCTCCGTTGCTGATGCCCGCTAGGAGCCGGTGACGGTCAGGCGATCACTACGCAATGCGGTCCGACGACTCACGTGCCGAGCTCAAACTGCGTATGCCATTAACGTGCCATAGATAGGCTGTATATGCGACTGACAAGCGCTTCAAGTGATTGATTAATATATACATAGACTTGTCAAAAAGCGCCTGGCAGCCAGCAATAGCGATCGAGCGACCTCTTAATGTCGGTCAATCGGCGCAATCGAGAGCGCCGTGACCAGCGCCTTGCCTATCTTTGGCCGAAATTCGATCAGCACCCCATCGCCACGCGATATGGCATCGAAGGAGCGGACCACGCCTTTCAGCTTGCCGTCGGCCGCGGCGTAGATATCGAAGTTCTTGAGCGCGGTCGCCCCATTGGCGAGCACGTCGAACTCTCGCTCGCCGGCCTTGTCGGCCGCGGGCTCCTCGAAATGCAGGGTAACCCGGTAGCGTCCCCTCGGCACCGGCACATGATACGAGAATGCACCTTCCCTGAAACTGTCGTAAAGCCCGGCGTCCTCGGCGACCACCGTAACCCGCTCCGATATCGGCGTATCAGGGGCGTTGATGCCGCGGCCGTTGCCTCCCCTGAAATAGGTGTCCGAGCCGTAGCGCTCCCCCGCTTTCGAGACATACCCGGACAGATTGCCGGCCTTGATTCGCACTTTGTCGGGCGACCCGGAGTATGTCCACTGAATTGAATCGGACAGGGTCTTCCCGGCGATATCCGCAGTCGCGAGCAATGAGTTCGGCCCGGGATGCAGGCGCACCGCATGCCACAAACACACCCCGCCCTCGCAGGGCACCAAACCTTGGTCCTCGTCATTCAACTGCAGCCGAACCCGCGCAGCATTGCTGTACGCCTTCACACCGACTACACCATACGGCCGATCGACATAGCGCCGACCGACCAGATGCAGCGTTGGCTGGCTGCTCCAATTGGCGCGGTAGAAATAGAATGCGTCTTTGCGGGTCAGCCGATCGTAGCTCACGAGCCCCTTGTCGTTGATGTCCGTAAGATCGCCCTCGCGGCGCGAGTCGCTGGAAAAATCGAACATGTTCCAGATGTATACGCCCCAGAGATACCCGCGGCCGCGCAAGGCGCTCCAGGATGCCTCGTGGTACCAATTCTGAAATTCCTCCGGATGGGGCCTGCCATGCGGGTTGATCGGTCCACCGGCCGGGTCATCGGTGTGCTGAGAGAGCGCCGCACCCGCCCCGAATTCGGAGACCGCCATCGGCAGGGCTGGATGACGCGCATGCGCCTGATCCAACATCGCGCCAAAATCGTCGAGTTCTCCGGTGTACCACCCAAAATAACGATTGTAGCCGACCGTATCGGCGATTCCGACGATGGCGTCGCGTGATACGTCGCCGCCGGCCGCCGCGTCTGCGTGTGACGCGAAGCCCAATTCGCAGCAGTCGGCAAGGGTCGTAAATCGCCCCGGATCTTCCTGCTTCGCGAGCGCCTGCAGGGACCTCAGCAGCTCCGCGGATCTGCTCGGACCCTTGAGTTGGGTGGCGGTGAGATCGATCTCGTTGGCCATCGACCAGACCGCGATCGAGGGATGGTTGTAATTTTGACGGATGAGTTCGATGAACTGCTGCCGCGCATTGGCGGTGAGCGCGTCGTTCGCGGGCGAGCCGTCGAAAGACACTTTGTTCACCAAGGGACTTTCGGCCCAGACCACAATCCCCAATGAGTCCGCCAGTTCGTACGAGTACTGATCGTGCTGGTAGTGAGCGAGTCGAACGGCGTTACCGCCCATGTCTTGCAAGAGATCGAAATCCTGCGCCTGATCCGCGTGTGATATCGCCCAACCTTTGAGCGGACGGTCCTGATGCATCGACGCACCCTTCAGGAAGAGATGTTCCCCGTTGAGAGAGAATCCTTTTCGGGAATCGAAATCGATGGAGCGCAGGCCGAGCGGCTGCGCCAATTGATCGAGAAGTACACCGTGGGTCGATCGGATTGTGATGACGAGCTTGTAGAGGTAGGGATCCTTCGTCCCGCGCCAGAGCCGCGGGTGTTGTACCTGCAGGGTGTACTCGATCTTGACGGGCTGCGCCGGCGATAGCGACACCCGGCTAGATTCCACGGCGACGACCAAGCCAGCTTTGTCTTCGATGCGGCTCTCGACGGTAACCTGCTGAGGCGTCGGGCCGTCGTTGACCACCTTGGTGGACGCCCGCACGATCGCGGAGGCCGAGTCGAGGTTCAAGGCTCTGGCGTACACCCCCGGGCCGCCGTAATCCAGCATATCTACATGCACAGAGTCGGTGGCGATCAGAGTGACGGGACGGTATATGCCGCCGAACTCGAAGAAATCGCCCGACAGCGGGATGACATTTTCCGTCGTCGATCCTGGCTCGGGCAGACTATTGTCGGATTTGACCACCAGAATATTCTCAGCGGAGGGGTCGATGGCGGCCGATGCGTCGAAACGGAATCGAGAAAAGGCACCGGCGTGCTTGCCAAGGTAGTGTCCGTTCACCCAAACATCCGCGACGGTACCGACCCCGTCGAACTGAAGAAAGTAGCGTCTGCCGGCCAACGAGGGAGGCGTGCGGAATCGAAGCCGGTACCAACCCACTCCCTGCACGGTGTTCGAGAGGGGCGAACGTTCGGTACCCGCGTTGCCCAATCGATTCCAGGTATGCGGAAGCTCAATGGCGGTCCAAGAGGAATCATCGAACGCATTGCTCTCGATGCCGCTCAAACCCTCCGCTTGAAGGAAACGCCAGCCTCGGCTCAATTCCATCGAGACGCGTGGCTCGCGGGTCGTGACTTCCTGCCCGGTCGCCGGCACTGCGCGGGACTCGAGCGCCGCGGCGGTGAGCGTCGCGCACCCGATGGCTGCGACCAAGCTAAGGACCGACCACGGACGCGAATATCGGTCAAGCGTCATATTAGGTCGTAACGTCATCTATCAGCCTCCAAACCGAAGTCCCCTTCGGCCTCTCCAGATCGCTTTCGCGTCACCGACCTGACACCCCTGCTTAGTCCCTGACCGGAGTAGAGCCCGCTCATCAGGAGCGAAGTATGAAGGCAAAGAGTTTTGGCGAGGAGCGCATCATTACAGTGTTGAGGGAGACCGAGGCTGGAGCGAAGACGAAGGAGCTGTGTGGCCTGCTACCGATTCCGATGACACCACCTTTAGCCTGATCTCCTCTGCTGTTCATACTCCAGAGGACTCAGGTAATCCAATGTCGAGTGCCGTCGCCGCTGATTGTAGAACCGTTCGATGTAATCGAACACATCTGCCCTTGCTTGGTCTCGAGTCTGGTAGACCCTGCGGCTGGTCCGCTCGGTCTTCATAGTCGAGAAGAAGCTCTCCATGGCAGCGTTATCCCAGCAGTTACCCGAGCGGCTCATGCGGCAGATCACGCCGTGTTCAGCCAGCAACTGCTGGAACTGATCGCTGCTGTACTGGCTGCCTCGATCCGAGTGATGCAACAGCTCGGCGGTTGGACGACGGCGCCAGATGGCCATCAGCATGGCATCGCTGACCAGTTGCGCTGCCATGCTTGATTGCATCGACCAGCCCACGATCAGGCGTGAATACAGATCCAGCACCACGGCGACATACAACCAGCCCTCGTCGGTCCACAGATAGGTAAAGTCGGCGACCCAGCGTTGGTTGGGCGCGGAAGCCACGAACTCGCGATCCAGGACGTTGGGTGCCAGGGCATCGGCCGGACGCTGACCGGTATCGCTGGGCGCTCGACGTCGCTTGCGGCGGGCCTCGAGGCCCGCCGCAAGCATCAGCCGCTCAACACGATGAATACCACAGGGCTGGCCCCAGGCTCGCAGATCGTGGCGGACACGACGGGCGCCATAGGTCCGATCACTGTCCAGAAAGCTCCGCCGGACCGAAATCAGCAGCTCCTCATCCCGCCTGGCTTGGGCACTGCGGGGCCGCTTGAGCCACCCGTAGTACCTGCCCCGCGAGACATCGAGCGCCTCGCACAACCAACTCAACGGCCAAATCCCTCGATGCTTCGCCATGAAAGAGAATCTCAACCCGACTCTTTCGCGAAGTAGGCCGCGGCTTTTTTTAATATGTCCCGCTCGGCCTTCAGCTTGCTGACCTCGCGCTTCAACCGCTCGATCTCGGCCGCTTCGGCGTGCTGCTGCCCATGCCCCGGAAAAGCCTTCCTCACATCCCCGCCTGCCTCACGCACCCAGCGGCTGACCACGTTCGAGCTGATCCCCAAATCCCGAGCTACCTGGGCGCTGGACACGTCCCGCTCCCGCACCTGCTTGACCGCCTCGAGCTTGTACTCGCGGCTGAACTTCTGCCTCTTCATATCCCACCTCGTTAAGCATCATCGCTCTTAACCAGGTGTCAGCAAAACCGGTTGCAGGCCAGATGCATATTGGGAGCACCCGAGGGCGCTATTGGCCGCGACCCGCCCCATAGGCTGATCGAGAGCGGTCGTTGGCCAGGGTAATTGGGCAATTGACCCCGACCTGGAGGGGAAACCCGACGGCAAAGCGTACAGCGCGCTCGAAAGATTGTGGAAGCGGGGCCGGGCTTCCCCTTGGCTTTACAACTGTCACCCCTACCCTAGTGGCTCCGGCCTGGACCAGGATCTTGGGGAAGAGGAGCGGAAGTGCCGCCTAGCTCCAACGCCTCGGACTGATGTCAACCGTAGGCACTATTGGCTTGAGTGACATTCCGTTTGCTGAAGTCTCCGAACGGCCTATGCCGCGGCTCAGGACTTGCCTGCGTCATCTCCATATTCCCATTCGTACGGCACGCCCGTGTCCCCCAGGATGAAACTTACCAATTCGGCGAATTCTGCCTCTGCGCGAACGTCGTTGGCAAGAAGCAGGGCGCAGCGCTGGCTCCTCTCGATGCAGACCATTGTGTTTGCGGTTTGACCGTCGTGGCCACCTTTATAGAAACCGTGTCCCTGAGGGCCATCGAAAACAACCACACCGAGCCCTGCGAAAAGGTCAGGGCGCTGCTTGTCCACAGACAGGTCAGGGCCGAACGGGGGAAACTGGTGGGCCGTGGCAATATGAAGTTGCGGTTTGGTCATCTCCGCGCGCGAGGCTGCGCTCAGGCCGTCTCCACGTACGAAAGCGGCTGTGAACTTGGCGAGGTCGGATATCGTCGTGTCCATTGATCCCGCCACTCTGACCTTGCTACGCCGATCGTGCTCCTGCGGCTGACTCTTGTCATTCCAGCCGTCGGCCAGGTTGCCGGCAAAATCGGGGCGCCAGACCAAGCTAGTCCGGACCATGCCCAGCCGAGCGAAATCGGCCGTAGTCAGATCGCCCACATCGAGCCCGAGCCCCTGCGCCTTGCGTCCGTGTTCAATGACGAATTGCAGCAGGATGAAGCCTTCGCCGGAATAGCTGAAGCGGGTGCCCGGCTCGAAATGAATATGCAATTTCTGGTCAGGCTCGATGAACCAGAAATTGCTGAAGCCCGTCGAATGAGTCAGGCACATGCGCGGCGTGATCTTTTTCCAGCGGGGATCGCTCTCCAGATCTTTGTAGGGCCCGTGCTTATCGGGGAACGCCGGATCGGGGCCATAGAGTGGCAACGGCTGGTCGAGGTCGTCCTCAATCGGCGTGTCGAGCTTAAGTTTGTCTTGGTCGACCAGTTGCATGACCACATAAGCAAACACGGTTTTGGTCAGGGATGCGCCATACATGACCGTGCTGGTGGTTAGCGGGTCGCCTTTGGCATTTCGGATGCCGTATGCATGCACATAACCAACTTTGCCGTGGTCGATGACCGCAAGCGCTAAACCGTTTGCGCCCGAGGCAGAGATGACCTTGTGCACTTCGGCGTCAATAGCCGCAGCGTCCGGTATCGCATGTGCGCCGGCCAGTTCGGCGAGAATGCAAGCCAAACTACCCGCCAATACACGCTGCATGGCACCCTCCAGTCAGACTGTCGAACCCGTCCGAAAATCCGCGTCTTGTGTCCCGGCCGAGAATATCCCAGATTACTAAGGAGCGCATCCGCCGACGTGGTCGATGTTCGAGGCGGTAAAATCATCCGGCGTGGGCAGTGTCACCGACTTGTTGCGTGCGTTGCCGAGCACGTAGGTCAGATAGGTCAATGGGTTCACCTAGTTCGCATTGCAGGACTCGACCGGCGAGTAGTAAATCGCCGCGGCGTGACTTGCACACTCGGAGCCCACGAATAGAAATGCATTTCTTCCAACGGCCACCGTGAGCATGCAGCGCTCGGCATGGTTGTTTGGTGCCCGCCAAAGACCGAACCCACTTGGTAGCCCATTTGGCGGTTCGCCGGGCCGCCTTGCTCAGTGTAGGTTCGGTTGGTAGCGGGGGCTCGATTTCTCACTTAATTGCTGCGCTGCCCCGCCGGCCGCACCGAGGCAAATGAGGTAACCCGCTAGCGACGCCTATGTCAGCCGCCGGCACCGCCCCGGCCTGGGCTAAAGTGACAACCGCCGGCGATACCGGCATGCTCGTTAGGCCGCCGCACCGCGCTCAATCCGCTCGGTCCGGCAATCGTGGCGCTGGACGGGGTATGCACACAGCGAGGCTGGCTGCAATGGAGCCTCCTCTCAATGCCGACAGGAGATCTTTAGACCGGATCCCTGTGCCGGCGCAAAGCAACTTCGGTGCCTAAGTATCGCTCAGCCATTGCGAGGAAACAGTCCGCGCCATTTCGAGTGTGAGGCATGAAGAGCTGCCACCGAATCGTTTGGACATCTATGTGAGAATACGATCAGCAGCCCGCAGTTACCAAAACCAGCGGGCTCTGTCCTGTTGGCCCGCTTGCAGTACTTCTTGAGGGCCCTCTTCTCGTCAGCGGTGAAGTGCAGACAGTCGTCTCCAAAAAGGTCGTCAGAGTCATTGAGCTCGTGCGCCGTCTGCACCACGAGTTCGGTCTCCGCCTGCACCTTTTCGCGGCCGCGCCGCCTGGCGACGACAACCATGAGGTAGACCGTTCCCGCTCCCGCTACCAGTTCGGAGAAGGACAGGTTCCACGCATCAATCACCTGCTTACCTGTGCCAATGAAGTCGTCCAGCAGAACCACCGTATCTTCTGCGCCGAGCTCCTCCTCCACAAGCATGCTGGGAAATACAAACATCTTGTCGTAGATGCTCCTGCTCATTTTGTTGGCAACGCGAAACTGGTGAAGCATCGTCCCGCCGCTGTCGCCCGGGCTGCTCGACATCGGTACAAACCGCCAACGTCCAGTGCGCTGTGCAACTGTAGGATGCCACTCCGGCAGTGCGGCGAGGCCGGCACGATACGCCTGGGCGATGCGGTCGGGCCCGTAGAACTCGATAGTGTCAAGCACGCGGGCCGCCGCATCCCGATCCTTACCCGCGAATTGCCGAAGCCAAGCTTCAATTCGTCCTTGATTGACCGCGGATCTGTACCCGACGAAATCCTGAAGCCAAACGTCCTTCCTCGCCTGATCTATAGGCGAGTTATGTGGTCGTGGAGCCTTCACTTGTCGACTCTCCGACCTAGCTGCCGAAGCCTCTTTCGAATCAACTCAGATAGTCGCTCAAGCGACTTCCAGAGCTCTCCTTCGCCGTAGTATTGGTCCGGATCTAGCGCATCGATGACGTTGTATAGGTCAGCGGCAGACTTGGCTATCTTCCGTGCGGTCGCCGCCGTCTTTATGGTGTCGATGGCCAGATGAGAAATCGGCAGCGCGGGATCATCAGCAAACTCCCGCAGCCGCCGACCCATCATGCCAATCCGGTTTGCCTTCGCCGAGTTATTGAGCTGCTGCTTCACGAAGCGGAATTCAGTAACAGCCTTCAACGCGCGGGTCTGGTGTTTCTCCAGCATCGCGTCTGTAAACGCATTCGGCTTAAACCAGTCGTACTTCGCAGTCACTCTGTCGTGAAGGATTGGATAGAGCTCAATGAAGAAATCCGCCTTGATGCGCTTCGCCGGATCGGCATCCAGCATCTGATCTTGATAACGCTTCGGAAACGAAAGCAGCTTCTTGCAGCGAACCACGACTGCCTGATCAAGGCCGGTTAGGGCGGCCATTCGCCGCTCGCTCCTATCCTTCACCTTGTCCATCAACAGCTCGAGCTTCAGAGCAGTTGGCATCAACTCCCAATCTAACCTCAATTTGTGGATCTGAAACATCGTTACGATGTTCTCCACAAGAGTTGGCTCCTCCACTTCATTTACAGGAACGGTCTCGAGCCCGACCTCCTGGGCACACATCCACCTTCGTTGGCCGTCTAGGATGAAGTATTTGCCGCTTTTCTTTTCACTGTATACCGTCAAGGGCACCAGAATCTTCACTCGCCTTATCGAGTCTCTAAGCGGCGCCATGTCGACGCGATCGAAAAGCATCCGCGGATTGTGCGGATTGGAGTGCAGCTGATCGGTCCTGAGATTCTTTACACCGATCGCGCGAACAACTGGAGTTTCTTCCGCCATTTGCCTGCCCTGGGAGTCTCAGCCTACTCGGCCGTTGCTTCGATATTAGAAATGAGCCATTCGCTTGCCATCCGCCGGTCACCTGAAAACCCTGCCACATTGCGCCGAACCAATAGCCTGGTTGCGCTCCAATCAGCCGCTAGTTGCCGGGCTTCCGTGCAATCGGCGTATGAGACCAAGAACTCAGCGCCTAGTTTGTCCAATCGCCGCAGCTCCGTGGCAAGCCGCTCAACATCACCGGTATCGAAGGTGTCCTCACCGTATTGAGTGAAGACTCGACGGGAAGAGACTGCGAACGGGGGGTCCAGATATACAAAATCGCCCCTCTTTGCGAGAGCTAGCGTTCGAGAGAAGTCACCGGCCACGAAGCGAGCGCGACGAAGTAGTGTCGCAGCCCGTAAGAATTCAACGCGCGTTAGGACGCCAAGGGGTTTACCAGCCTTCCCTCCGAATGGCACATTGAAACCACCGACCTTGTTAGTGCGGTAGATTCCATTAAAGCAATTGCGATTCAAATAAAGGAACCGCAGAGCGCGCGTCGCGGCATCCCCTGCCGTAGGATCTTTCGCGCGCCATCGGTAGTAGGTGTCTGCGTTGCGATGAACTCGCGCTAGCCGATTGAACAATGGCTTAGGGGCAGCCTTCACAGCGCGGTATAAACTTATTAGCTCGCGATTGCTGTCCCCTAAGATCGCCTGCGCTGGGCGAAGCTCGAAGAAAAGACACGCCGATCCAGCAAAGGGCTCGATATATCGCTGATGGTGGTTGGGGTTCCAATAGGACTTGAGTCGTCCTAGGAGTTTCCGCTTACTCCCGGCCCAACGGAGGAACGGCCTTACGGGCTGATCCATCGCAGAATTGTTATCTCGATTCGCCATTCTCGCAGCCTACTCCGCAGCGCCTAGTCCGGGTGGCATCAATCGACTTGCGCCCCACATGGCTAACGCCGTCGTCAGCAGCAAGATCCACAGCCACTTGCGCGGGGTGCTTCCCTGCGGCACCGGCTCCTGGGCAGCTTCCTGCGCCTCCTGGTGCGGCTTTGATACTTCGGTGTAGCTCAGCCCCGTGCCCGGCAGTCCGACCGTCGTGCGCGTGCCTCGAGGGCCTCCGAAGGTCACGTGAGCGCCGCGGCCGCCCACCGAGATCGACGTCGATCGTTTGCCCAGGTTCAGGCGGATGCCCGGCAGCAGGCGGATTGAGCGGCGGGAGCGGAAGAAGCCCATAGGCGCCTATTCGACCCGATCGCCGAGCAGTGACGACAATACCTTGGCCGCCTGGCACAAGTCGGCGATGAGATTATTGTCGCCCGTATCCTGGGTCACAACCAATTCATCGAGAGCCGTGCAGACTCCGCGCAGCCCATTGATGCAATCGAGCGTGCTGAATCCGTCATCGTCTCGGGTGTCGTCGCGGAGCTTCTGCATCTTGATGGTAGGCGGTCGCCGGCGCCGCGGTGGCTTACCACCGGCCGGCGACCCAGCGTCGCCGGACCGGATCGGCGTCACGTTATCCACGGACCACGTCCGTTGCTGCGCCGTCAGCCAGCTGGCTTTCGATCACACCCTCCTCGAGTGCCTCATTGGCAGAGTCCAGAATCTGTAGGGCACCCTCAAGTGCGGTCCAGATTGTCGGCTTGTCCTCCGGGACGGCCTGTTCACGCATCACCGCGATCGCGAGTTCGAGGATGCCGGAGACCCGCCACAGCTGCCGGCGCTGCTTTTCGATGAGATCGCCGGCGAGCGAGGGCAGCTTCGCCGAGCGCGGCCGCCGGCGGCGCGGTGGCTTACCGCCGGCCGGCGGCTGGGTGGCTTCGGAGCGGATCGGCGTCACGTTATCCATGGGCCACCTCTGCATCCTCGAGGGCACCTTCGAGCAGGTCGCGCGCGGCCCCGAGGGCATAGGTCGGCTCCGATATCGTGTCGGCGGTGTTGCCGTCGAAGGCGGCAATCACCGATTCGATGATGGACTTCGCCTGCAGGACCTTCTCATCCATTGCAGCAGCCGCGATATTATTCGTCTCAGCCATCTGTCTTCTCCTCGTAGTTGACGGTGGTTAGGTGTCCGCCAGTGTTATCGCACTGGCGGGCGCCGCTTCTCAAACTCCTCGCTTCGGCCCCTTAATCGCCCTGTGCTTCACGAGCAAATCATCGATCGCTTCGCGGACCAGCTCGGCCCGTGGGATGCGCGTGCGTTTGGCCAATGCCGTGAGCGCCTCGAGGTTTGCCGGCTCGAGGTACATGGTTTCGCGCGCCAGGAGCCGCTTCGTGGCTTTAGCCATGCGCACATCATAAATGACCGGTCATGACCGGTCAACACATTGGTGAGAAAGGAAGCCCTAAGGGGCCTCAAAAAGTGTCGAATAACGCGGCTTAAAACGCTCGCGTTGATCGGGGTCGCTGGAAGGACCCGCCCGCCGACTAGGCCGTGGCGGCCTACCTCGAGGCCGCACACGGCCCGGGTGCTACGCTCCGCCCCATGGATCCGCCTCCGCCGGATACGCCCGATGATGGCCGTAAGCCTTGCGATGGCTGTCGCCACCTGGTCAGGTGCCGCGCCGAGCACTTGGCCTGCGCGGCCGCTCGGCTCTATGCCGCCGGCGGTGGCCCTGACCGGTGGGCCCTGGCGCCCCGACAGCCCTCGCGGGCGCAATGGCAGGCGCTGTTTCCCGGGTAAGTCCGGCTATTTATCTGAAGGGAGAGACATAGCCGAGGTCGCGAAACGCGGCCGTCAACGCCCGCGCCAGCTCATCCCGGTGCGCCATGAAGTAGCCGCCCGGCATGTTGACGCCCTTTGGTTCGAATTTTGGAGCCCGGCCGCGCCCGCCGCCCCGACCTTCCATGCCGCGAATCACGTCAGCGTACTTCTCCGGAAGGATCATCTCGCGCGCATGCGTCTGCACCATGGGATTCACACCGGCCGGAATGTCATAGCCCTTGGCGGCGCTCATGCTGCTGCCAAAGGCCATGGTCGCGGCAAAGGCGGCCGCCGCCGCAGCGGGGGCAAGGAAGGGCCCAACATAGGGAATGCCCACCACCGCCTGGTAAGCGCCTGAGGCGGCCTTATATGCATCATGCGCAATCTGCTTGAGCGCCGCAGTTCGATGCAGGATCAGAGATTCCGCTACGACGGCCACCTGTCGCGCCATCATCTGGGCGAGCATATTGGTGACCGAATCGAGTACCGCCCCCATCAGGCCGCGAATGGTGTCGCCGATGCTCTTGGCGCCCCTGAAGAACTCGGAGAGCACGGACTGGAAGCCCTGGCGCATGTTTTCAAATATGCGGTGCTTATCGGCCGCAACGTCGGCGTCGATCTTCTTCTCCGCCAGCGCATGCTGCTTCTCAAGGATCAGCATTTCATCCATGATTTTCTGCGCTTCAACTTTGTCGGCTCGGAGCAGCGCCAACTTATCCTGCAGTGCCTGGCGCGCGATCTGGTATTTCTTTTCCTCGAGCTGGCGAAGCGCCATGAGCTCCTGCTGTCGGGTTATCTCTCCGAGCTGCGCCTTCGTGCGAATGTCCTGCTCTTCCAAGGCCAGCTCCGCGTCGGCCATGGCCTTCTTCTGGCTAACTTCCTCTTCGTCGAGCTGTAGTTGCTCGGCGCGCGCCTTCTTGCGCAACTGCAAGATCTCGCTTTCGATTTTTTGCCGGAGAACCTTATCCTGCTTAGTGAAGGTGCCCACCGCCGCCAATCTGTCCTGCCAGTAGACGATGTCCGCCGCGATATCCTTCTGCCGGAATTCCCCCTGCGCGTCCTTGATCTTTTCGAGCGAGAGTTTCCAGGCGCTGAATTGCTCGTCAGAACTGGGAGCTGGGCCAGGGCTATTCTTTTTGCCGTCTGGTTTTGGACCCTTGGTCGGCGTCGGCTCCTCGAACAGATCGTCTATCTTGCCAATCGCGGCCTTGGCATCATCGATGATTTCGCTCCAAGTGCCGCCCCAGCTCTCGGCCATTTCGTGGCCCATGCCGTCGAAAGCCTGCTTCGCGCCTTTGAAGTCGCCCGAGAGGAGGGCTGCTATGGCTTGGCCGATGCGTTCCGTGAGAATGAAGAACGTCTCCATCACGCCTTTCAACGCATCGTAGACCGCCGAGACGACCGCCTTCAGGATCCAGAAAACGGAAACGAGGCCGCCGATGGCGCCTTTGAACACCAATACCGCCCCGGGGCCGATGTCTCGAAACCATTCCGCCAGTTGACTGAGGACCGGCAGCAGCGCATCGCCGACGGCCTTTTTTATGGCCAGCATGACATTGCTGGCTGAATCCATCGCCTTGCGATTCTCTTCGTAGGCTTCGACGTTCTCCTTTCCGACGACGAGCCCGAGATCCTCTTGCTCTTTGGTGGCATCCTTTGCCGCGTCGGCGTTGAGCTTCAGCAGATTAGCGTGGGCAGTTGCGCCTTTCCCGAACACCTGCTGAGCCGCCATCGTGCGATCGACGCCGTCCTTATAGCCGTTAACGACCTTGATCGCATCCAGCATGATCGCGTTCAGATTCCGATAGCTCCCGTCCGCTTCACGAGTGCGAATGCCCAGTCGGTTGAGCTGCTCTTCGTGCTGCGATAGTTGTTTGGTCAGCTTGCCGGCAAGCTCTTTGTATTCTTCCGTCGTCACCCCCACCGCTCCGAGCATGAGTTTCAATCGCTCGGCCTCATTGGCATCGATACCGAGGGCACGCCCTAGATCGAGCGCGTCTTTCGTGAACTCGCGCGCCGCGTCGATCGACGCCTTGATGCCCTCGAGTACCTCGCGGCCAACGAACGCCGCAGCCGCAAGCTTCCCGAAGCCGCCCAGGAGGTTATTGATGCCCTGGAATTGGCTCTTCACCTGCGAGGCGAACCGATTTAGTTCACCGCTCGCCTGGTTCAGCGCACCGGACAACCCGGAAGGGTCGGCGCTGATTGCTAAGTTGACGTCTTTTTCAGCCATGGCTACACCCCCTCAAAGGGTTTCGCAGATGTCGGGATCAGATCGGCAGGAAGATGAAAGTGTGTTGGACCGACGACAGTGTCCGCCCGCGCCTTCAGCACAACGACGAATCCTTGCCGAAGTGTGTCCAAGCCCGCTTTCAAATGACTGGCGGAATTGCGCATCGCATCTTCGACTCGCCTCAGGGAGGCGATCACCGCGGTCGCGTCGGCGCTGATTTCTAAGTCGACGTCTTTTTCAGCCATGGCATGAGGTCCCTTCTTATCGGCCGAGGATGCACCGGCAATTCCATGCCGCCGGGCATCGTGGCCAGGTCCGCGATCAGATTAGATGCTGGCGCCGAGCCTTTCTGCTTGATGCCCAGATACGCCGCAACCATCAGATGCATCGGGGGCGATTTCTCCTGGTAGGCATTTATCGCAAGCAGTCGCTGGATCGTCATATGCTCGTCGATGTATTCCCAGGTCCAGCCCTGGAAACTGGTCAATAGGTGCGCGTACAGGTGGTCCCAGTCTATGCCGGCGGGAGCGCCGCCGGCTGGGCTTCCCCCACCTCGACCATCCCAGCCGCGCCCATGATGATGGGCAAAAGTTCGTGCAGTATCCGGAGATTCATCATTTCCTCGACCTGCTCGAGCGTCAGGTCTGGATAATTCTGGGTCAGCACCAGATGCACAACCTCAATGGCATCGTCGAGCGCGGCCTCAGTCAGCTCATTGGTTCGCGAGCTGAATTGCAGCAGCTTCGGAAGTAGTCTCCTCAATCTCTTAAAGTTGATCGCCGGAACCAGCCAGACGCGACCGCCTAATCGCACGGGCACACCCTCAATCTGTTCAGCCATGCTTACCGCTCCTATCCTTGTAAAGTGCTCGGTGCGACGAGCACCGGGATGATGTCGCCGGCGACGCCGGAGATCAGCGCAACGCCGACGACGCGATTGTTGATGCCAGCGCCCGGCGCCGCCTGGATACCGAAGCCGCTGGCATCGGAGCTGACCGGCTTACCGCGTGCCACGGTGCCGCCGAGCTTCACATCGGCGACGCCCGTATGGACGACATCGACACGCTCAGCGGCGATTGAGGCCGTTTCCGTGGTCACACCGATCAAGTCGTCGGTGGCCGCGGCGCCCTGCAGGACGTCATAGTCGTTGGCGCCGACTTTTACGATGCTATTCGCCGCGATGGCGCCGCCGGCGTTGTAGGATTTTAGAAATCGCTGGTTGTTGGACATGGCTGTTTCCCTTCAATGATGGTGTCTGCGCGCTTCGCGAATGACGCCTAATCGAAGCATGGCCCTGTGGTCCCGGCCGCCGGCGCGCGCGAGCCGCACATCAACCACATCCGCTGTGCCGGCTTCCCTGTCGACAAAGGTAATTCGGAGGTCATTCTCCGGCGCGGTGGGTCCGAGCTCGGGATCCGCCAAGTCGCTTAGAAGCCCGCGTTCGCCGGCCGCCGCGCACTGTTCGTGGTACTTGCGGATTTCGCGGCCCAGATCGCGCAGCCTTTCATAGATCGCGTCAAGGTGCTGTTCGCGTGTCACTGCCACCGCACAATTTATGCTCGGCTCAGCCATGTGCCGCTCCGCAGTGAGAAAACACCCCGTGCTCCCTGGCCTGAGCGGCCGGTGTCGCCGCAACCATCAGGGGTCGAGGGGTTCCGCAGCTCGCGCTGCCGATGCCGTCACGCCGCTTGCGCGACCGCCTCAGCGCCCCGGAGTAACGACCTATAAGGGGGCACCGGCGGCTGCTTCCGTTGTTACCGACACGGTGAGCTCGTCGGATCAAATCAAGTCAGCCCTGCAATTGTGAATCACATCCACCCGTTCAGCGGCGGTTGGACAATAGATGCTATCGGTGGATTCTGGCCTCGGCAGTTGCCTCATACGCGGCAGGCGATTGATCGAAAGACCAGCGGCGAGGAGGTTGCGACCGAGCTCCAGCAGCAATCCGAAGCAACCACGGCGCGCGCGGAAGTAACGAAACCGAATGCGCGGATCCAGATTCCCACTGGCCTCCTCCTCGATCATGCGGGCATATACTTTCCGGTAATGCTGGAGGGTGCGCGCCGCCTTGGCCCGCTGTTCCGCGGGGAGAGCTCCTACTGTGGCCGCCAGGTATTCCATGCTCGGCCAGCACTCCGGGCGCCTGCGCACCTCGGTAGGCGGCCACGCCCCCACAAGTTGAGGGTGCGCCATGCTCAGGCCCTGGGCAAAGACATCGCGAGATTGGCGCTACCATCGTGCCGCGAGTCTTGCAGGAGCAGTCGCGTCTGAATCTCTGCCTGGAGCACATGTATGTGGTGTGTCAGCTGATTGGCACGGCGGGTATCGTTGTCGCTCGCTTGCTCCCCACCAAATCGAAGCGTTGCGTACAAATTGCACGCAATTTCATAAGCGCTGAACTGCGCCTGCAGGCTTTCATCATGGTGCAGCCCCGCCTGGACGATTTTGACCTTGAGCGAATGCGCTGGCAGCCAGTCAAGTGCGGCCGAACGTGTGGGATATCGGTCCAGCCAGGCAAATGGGCTCGGGGCAATATTGTTCATATATCCTCGACAATGGAGCGCACGCCAGATGCCACTCCCGGGTTGATTTCACGGCGAACCAGGAACTGCTGCTTGAGCGCACTGAGCTGATCACGGAGGTGCCCGCGGCGGCGCTCGAGCTCATCAGCTCGCGCGCGATTGATGACGCCGCCGGCGCCGGTAGGAGCCAGCACGGCGCGAATCTCGATCGCCAGCTCCTCGAGCTCCCCGGCGAGCGCGATGTAACGCGGGTCGAGCTCGAGACCAGGCAACCAGTGAGTGACGGAGGTCACTCGCCATACTCCGCAAGCAGCCTATTTGCGTACGAAACCTTAGAATCGATGCTTGAATCAGTCGCGCGGCTGGCATCGCTGCGAATGTACCTATCGCAAAACGGGCCATAATTGAGCCCATCGCCGCCCTGCGCGCTCGCCATCTGCGCATCGTCGATCAATTTCACGACGCTCTCTGGAATCTGCGCCACGAGCTCCGTGCGCAGCGCCCTGAAAAACGCCTGGCGCGCCTGGTATTCCTCACGCTGAATAGCGCCGAGCACGTCCTGCAGATCGATCTCGCGAAGCCGGCGGTTTGCCGTTCCTATGATCTGGTCCTGAACGCCGACCTCGTTGCGGAGCCGGTCGAGCTCGGTGACCACCGCGCGAGCCTCGGGACTATCGCCGCGCAAGAACAGGCCTTCGCCCCGGGCCTCGGCCGCTTTCGTCTTGATGGCGAGATCTTCCTTCGCGGCCTGCGCGTCCTCGATCAAATGGTTCAGGCGAGTCTGCTCCGCCTGCGCGGCCTGCAGCCGTTCACCGCAGCTGCGCCAGGCGGCTCGGGCATCGGAGAGTGGGCTGCCGGTGAACTTTCGTGCGAGGTTTGAAATCTTCATGCGATGGACCCTCTCACAGATGGTTGACTGTTCTGTACAGCCCGACCCGCTCTTTTGGGCAGGTAGCCCTTAACCCGCGTCTTCGGCAATCGAAAGTGGCGGCGAATTCTCTCGATCGCATCCACCTTCGAGATATCGGGGTCCAGGGCGCGAAGGTGAGTGAATAGCCGCAATACCGCTTGTTCTTCGAGCACGCGCTTCCGTTCGGGAATGTGGCGGGCTGCGCGGGCCTTCGCTGCTGCGGCTTCATGGCGCGCAGCACGGATCACCAGCGGACGAGTACCGACGACCAAGCATTCGACGAGCTCAAAAAATGCGGTCAGGTCCTTCATGTCCCAGCCGCGCCGCTTGATTTCGGCCAGCTTGGACGCTGTGGCACCGAGCATTTCGCCGACGAGAGCGGACTCAGACACAAGCGGGGTCTTCTGGCGTCGATAAATCCACTGACCCGATGATCCTTTCGTAGAGCTGCTCGCGGAGCTCGTCTATGCATCGCTCAATCTTTGCGACGACGATCTGCGACACGCCGCAATCGCGCTCGATCACATCGGGGAGCGAGTCGGCCCATTGGGCGACGAGCTGCGCGACGCGCGCGTGGCCGGCTTCCACTTCGATGCGTGGTACTACCTCGCCGCGTTCCAGCTCGAGCTCCAGCTTCTCGCGCTCGGCCTTGTAGTGCGCATGCCGTTCGAACGGCGGCAGGCGATCCGGGTCTTTCTTGCCCGAGTCATCGAGCACATACGCAACCTCAAGTAGATCGCGCAGGCGATAGACCGGATGTCCACCGCGTTTCCGCGGCGATTTGATGCCGGCCGCGCGGATGCGATTTGCAATTGTCTCGCGGTCCTTCTTGCACTCCTCCGAAAAGGAGCGCACCGAGAGCACGATGCCGGATGGGAACGCAATTACCTCAGTCATGGCTGTCGGCTAGGGGGTCCAAAAACTGTCGATTTACGCGGCTTAAAACGCTCGCGGTGCTCAGGGTCGCTGGAAGGACCCGGGCGCCGAGGGACTCCCGCGTTATTGCCCAGCCACCCGGCGCTGGGTAGCCAGCTAGGCCCGCGCTGCCGGCGATCGGTACTCATGGCTCCTCCTGTGGCGTCGGTGGCTGGGGATGCAGGCCACAGGGCGTGGCGCGCTCCACCAGCTGCCGGCGACGGATAGGCGACAGTTTCGTGAGGAGGAGCCGCATCTCCCACCAGGTCGTGCGCACGGCAATGCACATGCCGCTGCCTGGCTCGATCAAGTGCAGCTCAACCGGATCGCCGGGCACCTCGAAATCTGATGGATAGCAGGCGATCGTCAGCTCGCGCCGCTCGGCGATTCGCCGCGCGTCATCCCTGAGATGCAGCTCATGCACGATCTCCCGTTCATCCCGATCTGTGTCAGCAAACATGGCGCCCTCCCTGGGCTGTTCGTTTACTCAGTTGGGAAACCCTACAGACGCGCGCCGCTGCAGTGGCAGGGCAGAAGTCTGCATCGATTGCCACCCGCGCGGCACTCATTGGGCGGCGCTCACATGACTCGCGAGCTGCACTATCCCGCGGCGCAACTCATTCTCGCCGGCATGGCTGTAGCGTTGAGTCATCGATAGTGAGCTGTGTCGCATCAATCGCCGGATCGTCTCGGCCGGCACCCCGGCGGCCCACAAGGCAGTGCAGTGGTAGTGCCGGAAGGCATGCAAGCCGCCTGGCGGGATCTCGAGCCGCTTGAGCAGCGGGCCCAGGTGGCACCGCGCGAAGCCCTCAGCGCTCCGCGGCAGGCCGTAACGACCGAACACCAGCCCACTCGGGGGCTGCCCGCAGGTGCGCCAGTAGTCCGCCAGAATTACCTCCAGGCGCGGGTGCATCGGGAGCACCACCTGGCTGGTGCGCGATTTGACCCGCCGCAGGCGACAGCGTGAGGCCTGCTGGCGCACGTCGAGCACCGAGCGGGAAAAATCGACGTGCGCCCAATCCAACCCCAGCGCCTCACCGATACGGAGCCCAGCAAGCGCTAGGCTCGCAAATACCGCGTGCGGCCAGCCGCTCGAGGCGGCCAGGATGCGATCGACTTCCTGCTGACTGAAGGATCGCGCCTCGCATGGTGCGGTCTGTGATCGAGGCCAGAGCAGCCGCCTGGCATCAATCCGGACGGCCTCAAACCCCTCATCGCCGGCGACACTCAGTATCCGAAGCAGCAATCGCCCAACACTGCAGACGCTCGAGGGCGCGAGTTTGGTGGCGAGGAGCTGCGCCAGGAAGGCCTGCGCGACCGCGGTATCGATCCGATCGAGGCGCTTTCGGCCGAGCTGCGGCAGGATGTGGCGCTTGAGCTGCGAGCGGTAGCGCGCCTGCGCATTCGGTGAGAGCCCTGCGGCTCTGACCAGGAATCGCGCGGCATAGGCCTGGAGCTGGATTCGCCTGCGGGTCATTGAATGCTCTTTCGCTCGCGGAGCTTGTGCTGACCGGCCTGCAGCTGCTCCGGCGCAGGCTCAAAACGCGGTAGTGCCGAGCCCAGCGCGCGCGGCGGCAAACTTAGGCGAGCTCTCATGTCGAGTCCTCAATGCGGAGCACTCCGTCACAGTGCGGGCAGCGGCGCATGTAGTGGGTGGCTTTTCCGGCGCGGCGCGGGTCCAGTAATGCGACGTCGTTCGAGCGAACCGGCTTCCCGGACTTGCGGCTCGCCGCGAACAGCGCTGTCACTGCTTCGCTCGGTGCGCGAGACATTGCTATCCAGCGCGCCTGTTCTCTGCGTGATATGCCGTAGGCAGCTTGAATGTCCCGCTGAGATGCACCGCGCGCAATTGCATCAACATCGTCTCGTGCTGGCCGCTGGTTCGCGGGCCTTCCACGTTTTCTGGCTTGCCCAGATAGGCCGCTCACCGCAGCAGCCGGTCGACCGATCCGCGCGCTGGCAACAGCAGTGCGCCGGAGGCCTCGAGGGCAGCCTGAGCGGAGCGACACAGCGGGCACCGGTGCCCGCTCCTGGGTAGCCTGCCCGCTCCGCCACATCCGATACAGGCTCGCACACGGCGGCCGAGCTCCACTCGGAGATCGATCAGAACCTGGCGTTCGACGGCGTCCACGTTCAAAAGCCTATGCTCCCGATCGCCTGGCGAGTGCGCGCCACAGATCGACGGCACTGAGGCCATAGAGTGCTGCGATCGTCGGCTCCGGCAGGCCGAGTCGGGCCAGCTGCTTGATGCGGCGCGAAGCCTCGATATTGGTGAGTGTAAAATCTGGCGCCCTGCGTGCCTCAGGGTGAACCGGAAAACTGGCGCGCAGAGTCATGGCGGCGCGCTCCGGTGGAATGCGGCGACAAATTCACGCCTAATCTGCGTCTCGTCGAACGAAGTTCGCAGCCGGATTCGCTGATATCCGCCGATTGTCTCGAGGGCGGTCTGAGTTCGCCGGTTGCGCTTGACGCCGCCGCTCTCGACGAGCTCGCGCCAGGCCGTGTCTGCTTCACCGTCGGAACACTCCGCCGAATGTGCGCCATTGCCGGCGGGCCGCTCCCAGGCCTCAAGGAACTGCCGATCGGGCCCGAAAAATGTAGCAGCCTGCAACACGTACTCGGTTCCCACTTTCGCGGTCGCCTCGACGAACTTCGCATAGCGCCCAGTGCCCTCGATCAGCTGCGGCCAGGTGGAGCCCTCGGAGAGCCGCGCTCTGACGGCCTTCAGGGCCCGCCGCCACGGATTGCCGCCTCCGCGTTTCGGATACAGAGCTTTGATCTGGGCAAATTCCGGAGGCTCGCTGGGCCGCTGCGCGGCCGTAGTCTTCTGGTCTGCTCTGCTCTGCTCTGCTCTGCTCTTATCAGTCACTGTGACGTCACGGTGACGTTCTGTGCGTTTTCGCTGCCGCCACCGGTGCGTTCGCGCCGCGCTAGAGTCGCTGTTGTATTGCCGCCGATCCCAGGCGATCGGCTGCCAGTCATCCCCAATCAGTCGCACGTCGATCAGGCGGCGCTTCGCCTCAACCGCGGCGATCGCGTCCAGACCTAACGCCTTGCAGATCATTCGCTCGCGATACTCGGCGCCAGCGCTCGCATCGAGGGTGCCGTTGCATTTAAGGCAGAGAATCACGATGTAGTGGCGCTGATCCTCGAAAGCGAGAAGCTGAACCTTCGGGTCGCCGGCAAATTCGGCGTAGAGGCGCAGCCACGGCTTACCGATCATTGATCAGGCCGTCCGCCGTCGCGATTTACTGAAGGGACGAACCCGCGCGGCTTGACCGGAGGCGCGTCTTTGCCTGGCTCTTGGTTACCGGGCCTAAGGTGGTCGCGGTCACGCAGGATCCCCTGCACCACGGCCTCGACCACCAGATCGAGTAGCCCGCCGGGCTTCGCAATACTGTCGCCGGACCGCGTCATTGTCAGGCCGATCGCCGTCGCGATACGTAGGCCCGCAATTTATCCGCCTGGTCCCGCGTAAATTGACGACGGCCGGCGGAGTCTCGGATCGCCTTTATGACGCCCTGCGCTTCCAGTCGGCGGACCGTGCCTTCGGAAGTGCGACCGTGTTGGGCCATGGCACTGACGCCAAACAGCTGGGTCGCTCCGTCCATTGCCTTCTCCCGTAGACATGTAGCTAACTACTCCATAAACTACCAATGTTCATGGCATCCCAGAATCTGGGCACGAAGAACAGGGTCTATGGGCAGATCAAAGACTGAACCAGTTCGCCTGGTGAGCACTGCGCGCTTTCCGCCGAGCGACGATGCCCTCATCGGGGCACTCTTGGTTTTCTGCAATGGCGACCCGCTCGAATTCAGATCAGGCCAGGGCGCTGGCACAACTCAACGGATGAGCGATGCGCGGGAAGCCAAACTACGCTCCCACTTCAGCGAGCTGCTGGTGATGGCGTCGAATAATCGCGCTGATCTCGCTCAGGACTTTATGCCGATTGGCATTGAGCTTCTCAGCTCACTGAGGGTGCAGCCCAAGATTGTGGGAGGACCCAGCAGCGACCCCAAACAGTTCGGTCGTTTCTCCATCCGGATGGAATACGCGCGGTATTTTCCCAATCTTTCAGTGGCACTCAACTACTCGATCCTGCTACTGCTGGATGACTCACTTCCATACGGCGAAGCGCTGAGTCGTTGCCATCTGTCGACCTGCGGTCGTTTCTACCTTGCCGCGCGCAATCTGCGCGGCGGCCCTGCGAATCGAACCTATTGCCGGCCTCGCCATCGCGACATTGCTCACGACCGACGGGAGAATCGCAGACATATCTCGGGGAAACAGCAATGAAAGCCGCCCTGTATGCTCGCTATTCCACGGACTTGCAGCGCGAGCAGTCGATCGAAGATCAGTTTCGCGTGTGCGAACGCCTGGCCGAGCGGCACGGCTTCGCCGTCGCAGCGCGATTTAGCGATCAGGCGATGTCCGGCGGCACGTCGCAGCGCCCGGACTATCAGAGGCTTCTTGCGGCCGCGCGCCGCCATGAATTCGACGCAATCGTAGCCGAGGACACAAGCCGCCTTTGGCGCAACCTCGCCGAGCAGTCCCCGCGCCTGGCGGAGCTCGCTGATCTCGGTATCGCCGTTGTGACTCACGACCTCGATACGCGCCACGAATCAGCAGAAATCATGGGCGCTGTCGGTGGAGCGATGGCGAGCTCCTATCGTAAAGAGATTGGGCGCCGTACGCGTCGAGGCCTCGAGGGCGTCGCGCGCAGCGGTAAGAGCGCCGGCGGCCGCGCATACGGCCTCGTTCCCGCGACGCTATCCGGCACCAGCCGAGTCGAGATCGACGAGACACAGGCGGCCGTCGTGCGTCGCATCTTCCGAATGTTTGCCGATGGTTATAGCCCCCGTGCGATCGCCAGCGCTCTGAATCGCGACAATGTGCCCTCCCCTGGCGCCACTTGGAGCCGCGAGCAGCGCCGAAAGCGCGGCTGGGTCGGCAGCGCCATCCACGGGAATCCGGCCCGTGGCCTCGGCATTCTCAACAATGACGCCTATCGCGGCATCGTGACCTGGAACCGGTCGCACTGGGTTCGCTCGGCGGCGGACTCAAGCAAGCGCCGCCAGACCCAGAATCCGCGCAAGGAATGGATTACGCGCACCGACGAACGTCTGCGCATCGTGCCCGACGAGCTCTGGCGGCGCGTGAAAGCGCGCCAGGCCGACCAGGCACAGACCGTCGGCATGCGTGTCGCGGCGGGCATGTCCAAAGCAGCTGCAATCCGCACCGGCGCGGGAGGCAAATACCTGCTATCTGGCCTCCTACGCTGCGGGCACTGCGGCTCGGCCTATTCCATTGCCGGCGTGGACCGGTATGCATGCAGCGGCCATACGAACGGCGGTGATTCGCTGTGCGCAAACAACGCCATGATTCGCCGCCAAGTTGCCGAGACCGAGGTACTAGCGGGCATTAAACGTGTCTTGCGATCGCCGGCGATGATCGATGAGATCTGCAAACGCGTGCGCGCGGCGCTACGCAAGCCGAGACCAAAGGCGCCGGACAATCAGGCGCGCGTCGCACAGCTGCAGTCCGAGATCAGCAACCTGGTCGAGGCGATCGCCGGCGGCGCGCTCCGGGCGTCCCCGACGCTGGCGGCTCGCCTAGCGAACACCGAAGCCGAGCTCGAGCGCTTGGAGAATCAGGGCGCGGCGATCACAGCTCCCCAGGCCGACATCTCGCTCCTGCTGGCCGATCTGCCGGCGCGCGCCATCAAAGCAGTTGAGAAGCTCGGAGAGACCCTGGCCACGGCCAATATCGCGCGCGCGAGGCAGGAAATCCGCGAGCGGATAGGAATCGTGAGGGTGGAGGCGGACAGCCGCGAAGTGCGGCTTTATAGCGAACAGGGCCACATGGCTGCGGCCCTATTGCGCGCCGTGGGCGCCCATACAAGTATCGATGGTAGCGGGGGCAGGATTTGAACCTGCGACCTTCGGGTTATGAGCCCGACGAGCTGCCAGACTGCTCCACCCCGCACCAGAAGGGCCGCGCATTCTACACCAACCGCGCGGAATGGAAAGCCGGTGCCCCGGGCCGGCGATTGGGGGGGCTAGCGCCCTAATGAGTCCGGTGATTTGCCGCTGGTGGAGTTGAGTCCGCCCGGTTGCCGTCCGACGGCCATTGGGAATATTGCTCGTTCCGGCGCTGCGCCCGGCGCCGATCCTCGACCTGAACACCCCCGGCCGCACCTGGAAGCATGGCCGTCAGCACGGTGTCGCGACGCACGAAGTGATGCCACAGCGCAGCGGCGGCGTGGGCCGTCACGATTGCCAGCAGACCCCAGGCCAGCCAGATGTGGTAATCGTTCAGGGTATCGGCAAACTCAGAGTCAGCCGCCACGAGCATGGGCAGCCGGAACATTCCCAGGAAGCTGAGCCAGATGCCGTGCGCGCTGGTCAGTGCCCAGCCGACGAGGGGCAAGGCAATCAGCAAGCCATACAGGAACACGTGCGTGGCCTTGGCGGCCCACCTCAGCACGAAGGCCATGTCCGGCGCGTAGTCGGCGAGATTCCTGCGGATGCGAACCGCAACGCGCCACACTGCGACGACCAGCACCAGCAGGCCCAGCTGGCGATGGACCTGGAGTAGCGCCTGCCTGTAGGTGTCGTCTTCAATGGCATCCCGGATAAAGGTTGCGGCAACCGCAAAGACTACGGCCAGCAGGGTTCCCCAATGCATGGCGATGACCAGCAGCGGGTGCCGGGTTGGCTTGATGATCGCCGCCGCATGCGACCAGGCATACACCCGCGGGATATCGGCCCTTCGATCGGCCTGCACGCGCCGCGAAGGGGCGGACTCAAGCGTTTCATTGCCGGGCGGTCCGCTCATAATGCCTCGTTCCTCAGAAGCGGTAGCGGTAGAAGATGGCGAATACGTTCACAGCAAAATCGGGCGGCTGCTCGAGGGTCGGCAACTGCTCAGTGCCGGTCCCCAGCTGCAGTCCTTCGTAGGCAAAATCCTTGACCGTGGTGCGCTGGTAGAGGTACAGCAGCCGGAGGTCCGAGGATTTGTCGAGCGCGATTCGGGCGCCAAGGCGCAGTTCAAGTGTCCGGCTCTCGACCGTCGGAAGGGGGGCGGCCGGAATCAGGAACGCGGCCGGCACTCCGGCGGGCAGCGGCGGCGCACCGGCGAGCGCAAACGGGTTATTGGCATAGCTGCCGCCGTGGACGCCGATGTCTGTCACGGCCTGCGTGAACACGACGTCACCGGTCAGGTCCAGTTTATGGGCCCAGAGCCCGTTCCGCGCAAAGGACACTCCGACGGTGTCGGCCTTATCGCGCATGTCCGCGGACCAGATCAGGCAGGGATCGATCTTGGCGTTGTTGTTTCTGCTCTGGATGGTACTGAAGCAGGGGCTAGCAAGCAGGGTGTTCTCGGCGCGGCCAACGAAGGCGACATTGCTGTTGGCGACAAATCCGTCCCCGGCCGTCGTGGAGCGCTGGTTCTCGTGGGTATAGAACGCGTTGGCCGTCACTCGGTCGCTCAGGGCGTAGGAGCCGTCGATGGACGCGGACCAGCTGGATGATTCCTGCAGGCCGTAGACGGTGTGCAGATAGTCGTCGCGGTCGTATTCCAGATTGCTGTCCAGGGACAACCGGGCGGTCGGCTGCCACTCGAGTGAAGAGCGCAGCTTGTCGCGGTTGCGGTCCGCCAGGTTGAAGCGGCGCATTCCCGGGATTTCCGTGACGTTGTCGCGGCTCCCGTACAGCGACTGGGGCACGATGTTGTTGCTGGGCGAGAAGATCGCCGCATCGCCCGTCAACGGGACGGTGGGATAACCGGCGATTGGGCCGAAACCGGTCAGGCCGTTCTGCGTCAGGTATCCGTAGACACTGGTCGTCGCGCCGACAATCGGGGCGCCGGGAGTGACGTTGGCCATCGGCACCAGGGCGAGCCAGGCATTGGAATCGTAGTGCACGCGGCGCTGCGCGTAACCGTAGCTTACCCCGGCTTCGAGGTTATCACGCAGCTCGGCGTGCCACTGTGCATGCAGCGTGTGCTCGGTACTCTCCGGCGCACTACTGCAGTTGATCCAGGATGCCGGGCATGAGCGCTCGATTTTCTGCCAGTCATAGCCCGCCGACAGTTTCTGGCGATGCCCCAGCGCGTAATCAGCGCCCAGGTTGACTTCATTGACGAGTTTGCTCTGCGGCCGGTTGGCAAAGATGTTGACGTTGCTCGAGAGCGTGCCCGCCGGAAGCCCAAGCGCGGCGTTGAAGGCCGACGCGGTGGCGCCTGGCGCCAGGTTCGCGTCATAGAAGACGTAGGTGTGAACCGGAGTCTGATCGTCGCGATCCTCATACTTGTAGCGCGCGAACAGACTCAGATTCCGCGTCGCCTGCGTGCTCAGCCTGACGTTGGCCAGCTTGCTGATCACGACCGCATTCGCCGAACCGACCGGCAAGCCGAGCGGGAATGAACTGTCGCTCAGGTACGCCTCGCTTTGGTGGCCGCGTCCATAGGACAGATCCACCACCAGCCGGGTCGCCGAGGAGAAGTCCAGCCCGCCGGAGAGATTGAACTGATGAAACTGGTTGCTGGGTGCACTGCTCATGGTTGCGACGCGTGTCGGATCCGCCGGATCCTGCCAGCGGAGCCCGATGATGTCGTTCGTGAAGACGGAACCGTAGTACCCCGCCCTGAGGTAGCCCTTGCCGTGCGTGTATTCCATCCCCAGGTTAAATTGGTCGGTACTCGTGTCCACGACGTCCGGGAGGGTGACCGAATTCTCCTGCACCGCCGAGTCCACGACCGCCAGAGGCTTGAAGCCGTTGCGGGTCTCGTGGCGAAAGCTCCCGCTCAACAGCAGATCGCGATTCAGGTGCACGCCGAACCCGATCTCGCCGCGCTTGCGTTCGGTGTACATATTGAAGTGGTGGAAGGAGCCCGTGTCGGCGGCAACAATGGCACCATTTGCCGCGATCTGCGCGGCGGTGGGCGCCACCACCACGCCGGAGGAGTTCACCACACTGCCCTGCCCCGCCACCGGAGACAGGCCGCGATAATTGAGGTTGGTCGCGCTCACCTGTGGGACCTGGGGCTTTAGCCAACCGGGAGGCAGCGTCAGACTGGTCGAACCGAGGCCCAGAAAAGGGGTCTGGTAGGAATCAGACAGGTTGCGCCGGAAATCCTCCAGACCCAGATCGATCTTGAATCGGCCCTGCTCACGATAATTGAGGTCGATATCACCGGTCTTGAGCCCGATGTCGTTGGCATGCAGACCCCAGCGCGTGACGCTGTCCGAGTCGTAGCGGCCACCGCCGAACAGATCCAGGTTCCCAAGGGCAAACCCGCCCTGCTTCTCCAGTCCGTTGTATTCGCCGAACTTGTAGGAACCGTCGCTGACGTCGCCAGCGCCAACTTCCACCGTGCTGGTGGGTTGCGTCAGGGCCGCCACCGCCGGATCCTCGGCCGCAAGTGCCATCTGCACGCCGGCCGGGAGCAGGAACAGGGCGAGCACACCGCCGACGGCGGTACCCTTGGTCCGAAAGCTGCAAAGCGTTGTCAGTCTGTTCATCTTCTTTTCGCCTGAGTGGAGCTACCTGCTGAAACGCGCACCAGCCGGATGATTAGAGCCGTGTATCAGGGCATGGCAACTGAGACAGTTGCGGCCGTTCATCTGCGAGCGCGGCGCCTGATTGCCGAGGGGCAGCAGACCGTTGATGGTGGTTGCATCGCCTTCCGGCAGATTCGCGCCGCTGTTCATCGGACCGGAGTGATCGGAGGTGTGGCACTCCTGGCACAGCCATGGGGTGCGAGCCTTGAGCAGCGGCACATTGTTCGAGCCGTGCGGCGTATGACAGTTGGTGCAGTCCTCGGTCACCGGGCTGTGTTCCCACAGGAACGGGCCGCGGCGGTCCGCGTGACAGGTGTAGCAGGTCTCGTTCACGCTGTTCTTGACCATCAGATGCGGACCGACCGAACCGTGCGGGTTGTGGCAGTCCGAGCAGGCCATTTCGCCGGCCGCGACCGGGTGGGTTGAAATTCTGTGGAACTGCGCGCGCTGAGTCGCGTGGCAGGTGAAGCACACCTCGGGTTGGCTGATCTTCGACAGCACCGGGTCGCTGTGAGTATGGATTTCGTGGCAGGAAGTGCAGGACAGCCCGCTGCGCTGGTGCTCGCTCCCGTCCCAGTGGCTGCGCTGGCCATTCTGGTGGCAGCCGATGCAGGTCTGGATGATGATTTCCGCCGTGGCCGCACTGCCTTTGGTGAAGTCCACGTCCACCGCCGGGCGGGTGGAAGCGCCTTCGGGGTTCTTGACGTGCGCAACGCTGGCTCCGTGGCAGGATTGGCAGCCCGGGGTGCGTGTGTCCGCCTTCACGCCATGCGCGGTCTTGTAGATGGACAGCACCGGCTTGGCTTCTGTCTCATCGTGGCAGCGAGTGCAGACCGCGTCGCCTTGCAGCGAGCGGTCCGGTTCGTCGGCCCGGGCGGCAGTGGCCCAAAGGGCGTACGCCACCATTCCGAGCACAATGATCACGTTCCTATACGCATTCACGCTTCACCGCCTCAGTACTTGGTGCCGCCCTCGAGCGACAGGATCCACTGCACCAGATTTCCCGTTTCCTTCGGGTCCTGTGATTTCACTTTCTTGTGCGCTTCCTCGTGCCCGTCTGGAAACTTGACCTTCTCACCACTGGTGATGTGATAGATCAGCTTGTCAACGGCATCGGGGAGCACTTTGAATTTCGCCGCAGCATCGCGCAGCGCCGGGCCGTCTTTCTTCTTGTCGACCCCGTGGCACTTGAAGCAGCCGCTCGCCTTGGCCAGTTCCTGTGCGGCATCCTGGTCCACGGCGTGGACCGGCGCGGCCGCAACCAGGGCGGCCGTGACGAGCATCATCGGCGTCAGCAGTCGGGCAGACCGCAACGCAATTGATTTGGGCGCGTGCCCCGCAATCCGTGCTCCCATAATCTCCCCGCTCTCCCCTGGCGGTGGCCATCCACTGCCGCTTCGCTCCCTGATTCAGGCCGCACTCCGCCGCGTGAGGTGCCGTGCGGCACACCACGAAGGGCAGAGGCGCTTAAGTCTGGGATGGTGTTACATCCCGGATCGGAATCCGGCACCGGACCGAAAAGTCCCAGTTACCGAAAACAGATCACCGCTTCGCGACTGCAATGGAGCCGCTACCGGTAGGTTAAATTTAGGTAATGATCAGGCCGCGAGACAGTGGGGACATCCCCCAAATCTGTCTGGGAAATACTGTAGGTAAAAACCCTGCCAGGTCGGCAACCCTACCGGATCAGGCTCGTACACAGCGCCAGCAGGGCATTGGGCATCACCCCCAGTCCCAGGGCCGCCAGCGCGTTGACGGCCAGCACGCCGCGTGCCAGCGGCTGGCGCTCGATCGGCGTCTGCGGCCGGCCGGCATCGAAGTACATAAACCAGATCACCCGCAGGTAATAGTAGGCGCCCACCACCGATGTCAGGACCGCCAGCGTGGCAAGGCCGGCGTGGTGAGCATCGAGCAGGGCCTGGATGATCCACAGTTTGGCCCAGAAACCCGCGAACGGGGGCACGCCCGCGGTCGAGAACATCAGCATCATCATCAGCAGCGCCAGCATCGGATCGCGTGCGGCGAGTCCCTTGTAATCCTCGAGTTCCTCGGCCTCGCCGGCCTCCTGTGCCGCGAGCAGCACCACACCGAAGGAGCCAAGCGTGGTCAGCACGTACACCAGCGTGTAGGCGAGCGCCGCGCGGTAACCGCCCTGCCCGGCCGTGATGAAGCCCAATAGTATGAAACCGACGTTGGCAATGGCCGAGTAGGCCAGCATGCGCCGGATGCTGGCCTGTGCGATCGCGATCAGGTTCCCCGCCAGCAGCGAGAGCACCGCCAGGACCGTGAGTATCTGCACCCAGAGCGTCGGATCTGCGCCCAGGCCATAGACCAGCAGGCGCATCACCAGCGCGAAGGAAGCCAGCTTTGGGGCCGTGGAGATCAGCAGTGCGACGCTCGCCGGCGCGCCGTGATACACATCCGGGACCCACATGTGAAACGGCACAGCGCCGAACTTGAAGGCCACCGCCACGACGACGAAAGTCACGGCGATGACAAAGCCCGCGCCGTTGGCCGCACTGACGGTCGCCAGCCGGTCAAGGCTCAGCGTGCCGGTCAGCCCGTACAGCATCGACATGCCGTAGAGCAGCGCGCCCGAGGCGATGGCGCCCAGCACGAAATACTTGATCGCCGCTTCCGCCGCGATGCCCGAGTCGCGGTCGAAGGCCACCAGGGCGTACAGCGAAAGCGACAGCAGCTCGACACCCAGATACACCGTGAGCAGGCTGTTGGCAGAGACCAGCACGCAGATGCCCAGGAGCGCCGTGAGCGCGAGCACCTGGTATTCCCCGCCACGGATCCGGCGCCGCTCCAGGTAGGACTGCGAATAGAACAGTGCCGTGCCGACCGCTAGAAATCCCGCCAGCTTCAAGAACACGCCGAGGCGGTCCGCGACATACAGGCCGTCGAACAGCACCGTGCGCTCCTGCACCGCGCCGATCGTCGCGGTGAGCCAGGCGCACAGCGCCAGGGCGAGCAGCGTGAACATCGCGGTCAGCTGCCGGCGCCCCGGGCCGGCGAACAC
>Ga0209179_1000026_pt1 | contig 36140 bp, 31 predicted proteins | sample Rivendell_Oct201_11_FD_188352 | JGI IMG/M metagenome (GOLD analysis project Ga0209179, IMG submission 188352) | Vadose zone soil microbial communities from the Eel River Critical Zone Observatory, Northern California, USA -... | ecosystem: Host-associated > Plants > Roots > Rhizosphere > Soil ...
AGCAAATCTGTTCATATGCATTTATTGGTGGCTAGGGTGGCCACCGAATTACCCCTGTAACGCGTTGATTGTTCTTATGTATCATGCGACGCGAGATCGCTAGTGCCCCCTGCGGATACCCCAAGAATAATCGGCTCTGGCCGGATGTTCGCGGACGTTCCCGGCAAAGCAGTACGACCCTTTGCCGTCGCCCTCACCGCGCACTTGCTCGCGTCACTGCTGGGCGCCGACTGGAGGCTCTGGCGTCCATGCAGGGACTTCCCGAATACAACGTGCGCTGCGCACGGAATGGAGGCCTCAATTTCCGTTCACCTGACGCTTAGTCTACTATGACCGCGTGACGACCATGAAGCACCGGAGCCCGCCGTTAACCCGCCTCATTGCCATCCTGGCAATCGTGGTGACCATGCCCTTTTCTGGCATGGCGTCAGCTGCTCTGCTACAGGTGTGCAATCCTCAGAGCGCGGCAAGCGCGACAGTCCCCCAAAGCGCCGGCTGCTGCGGAGTACACCACCAGCCCTGTGGCACTCAGGGCCAGAACTGCCCGGGGGCGGCCAGTGGTTGCGCACAGGGATGCGGACAGGCGCAGGCAATCGACCGTACCTGCATACCGTTCTCTGCGATGGACCAATCCCGCCTGAGCGCCACTGCGCCCGTCACGACTCTGATCTCCGCCACCGGCCCCGATGGGCAGTGGCGACCTCCGCGCGCGCTGTAAAAAACCACCGTTTATAGGCCCGAGGCCGCGTGTCGTTTCGGCACGGATGCACGGTTGCGCCCGGCGCGCCTTCAACCATCGGAGTTGAAGTATGTGGTACCGATCCATATTGATTCTGTCGTTGCTGAGCTGCAGTACTGGTGTCATCGCAGACCCGCTCAGTTTCAATGCGGCCTTGACGCTGGCCGAGCGCTCGTCAGCCGATATCGAAGCGCAGACTGCGGGCTTGGAGGCCGCCCGGTCGGCCTCGCGCGCGGCCGGGGCGCTTCCGGACCCAAAACTTGCCCTTGGGGTCGACAATCTTCCGGTCACGGGTCCGGATCAATGGCGCGTCGATCGTGACTTCATGACGATGCGCAAGATCGGCGTCATGCAGGACTTCCCGAGCGGCTCAAAGCGTCACGCGGAGGCGGCAACCGCGAACGCCACGGTGGATGAAGTCGATGCGCAGAGGCGGGTTCAGGTCTTCGCCGTGCGCACGAGCGCGGCCATAGCCTGGATAAATCGATACTACATCGAACGTCGCGTTGAGCTCCTCGATGCACTCGGTCGTGAGGGCGCATTGTTCACGGCCACTGTCCAAGCGGCCCTGGCAGGCGGGCACGGGATGCCGGCGGACGTCATCGGGCCCAAGCAGGAGGCCGCCGATCTCGCAGACCGGCTCGACGTCCTGCGCGCCGATGAATCGAAGGCCAAGGCGGGCCTGCGCCGACTTGTGGGCGCGGATGCGGACGAACCATTGCTGGGGGATCCGCCAACGTTCGTCATCGATGCCGATCATCTGCGTTCGCACGTACACGCGCATCCGGAGCTTGTGCTGTATGAACGGATGATTGCGGTGGCTCAGGCACAAGCCCAGGAGGCCGAGGCCGCCAAGAAACCAGACTGGGGCGTGGAATTCAGTTACGCACACCGCGCGGCGGCGTACAGCGACATGGTCTCGCTGCAATTCACGGTATCGCTACCGCTCTTTTCCGCCACTCGTCAGGACCCCGTCATCCGCGCAAAGCACCTCGAAAGAGGTCGCCTGGAGGCGGAGCGCACGGACATGCTGCGCGAACACACCGCAGTCCTCGAAGCCGAGCTGGCCGACTACGCGGCTCTCAACAGCCAGCTCGCCCGCATTGAGGGCACGCGGCTTCCCCTCGCCCAACAGAAAGTCGCCTATCAACTCGCGAGCTACCAAGGCGGCAAGTCCGACCTGAGCGCCGTACTGGTCGCGCGAAGGGAACTGATTGACGCCCAGCTCATGCAGCTTGATGTGCGGAACCGGCGAGATACCGCGGCGGTCACCATCTACTACAGCTATCTGGAGCCCACCCTATGACTCTCTCACTTCGAGCGACTGTCGCAGGAGCGATCGTGGTGTGCGCCGTGGGGGCCCTGGCAGGCTTCTGGTGGGCACAGGGCTTCGGGCATGTCCCCGCGGCATCTGCTGACAACGGACCCGAGCCTCAACGACCGGCGCTGTACTGGTATGACCCTATGGTCCCGGCGCAACGTTTTGACAAGCCGGGCAAGTCACCATTCATGGACATGCAGCTAGTCCCGCGATACGCGGACGAGGGCGGCGGCGAGCAGCCGGGCATTCGAATCGACCCGCGACTGTCCCAGAATCTGGGCCTTCGACTGGCGAGGGTCGAACGCCGCGAAGTCTCTCAATCGGTCTGGGCTCCGGGAACCGTCGTGTTCAACGGCCGTGATACTGCGATCGTGCAGGCGCGGGCGGCGGGATTCGTGTCGCGTATTTATCCGCACGCGCCGGGCGACCTCGTGAGCCGCAATGCGCCACTCGTGGACCTGTTGATGCCAGAGTGGGCCGCCGCCCAGACGGAATTCCTTGCCTTGCTTAGCAACGGCGACGCGCCACTCATCGCCGCTGCTCGCCAGCGTCTCGCACTCCTAGGAATGCCGCTCACGCTCATAGCGCAGGTCGAGTCGACGCGGCAAATACAGTCCGAATTCACCGTCTTCGTGCCAATCGCCGGAACGATAGATGCCCTGGACATTCGCGCGGGGATGACGGTCGGCCCGGGCACCACGCTCGCGGCGATCAAGAGCATCGATCCCATCTGGATCGAGGCGGCTCTGCCGGAGACCGCCGCGCCAATCAGCGTCGGGGGCACTGCATCCGTGCAGAGTGCCGCGCTCCCGGATCGTGCCTTCACGGGCCGGATCATCGGCGTGCTGCCGCAAGCCGACGCCGACACCCACACCCTGCGCGTCCGGATCGAACTCCCAAATCATAACGGGTTCTGGCGGCCCGGAATGTTTGCGCACGCGCGCCTCACTGGCGGTGCGCACCAGGACGCCCTGCTCGTGCCCACTGAAGCTGTCATTCACACTGGGACGCGCGATCTCGTGATCGTGGCCAACACCGATCATCGATTCGAGCCGGTTGAGGTTCGAATTGGTGAACAATACGCCAATGACACCCGCATAGTCGCTGGTCTTCAGGAAGGCCAGCAGGTCGTAGCCTCCGGGCAATTCCTGGTCGATTCTGAAGCGAGTCTCCGAGGCGCGCAGGCTCGCATGGGCCCTGGGACGGGCGCTTCTGATGCCACGAACGCCCATGGCGGAACGCCGTGATCGCGCGTCTCATTCACTGGTCGATCGCGAATCGCTTGCTCGTTCTGCTGGCGGCTGCCGTCGTCGTCGCTGGCGGGGTCGTCGCCCTGCGCAGCACGCCCGTAGATGCCCTGCCGGATCTCTCCGACGTCCAGGTAATCATTCGGACCAGCTTCCCCGGTCAAGCGCCCCAGATCGTCGAAAATCAGGTCACTTATCCGCTATCCACGACAATGCTCTCAGTGCCAGGCGCACGCACCGTGCGAGGGTATTCTTTCTTCGGGGACTCCTTCGTCTATGTCATTTTCGAGGATGGAACAGATCTGTATTGGGCACGCTCGCGCGTCCTGGAATACCTGAACCAGGTCCAGTATCGCCTGCCGGCGACTGCCAAAACCACCCTCGGACCGGACGCTACCGGAGTGGGTTGGATTTTTGAATACGCGTTGGTCGACAAGACGGGCGGTCACGATCTCGGCCAGCTGCGCGCCCTACAGGACTGGTTTCTCAAGTTCGAGCTGAAGACCGTTCCCAACGTGGCCGAGGTTGCCAGCATCGGCGGCATGGTCCAGCAGTACCAGGTCGTTCTCGATCCACAAAAGTTAGCGGCATATGGGGTCACTCACCGCAAGGTCATTGACTCCATACAGGGCGCTAACCAGGAGACCGGCGGTGCGGTATTGGAGCTCGCGGAATCGGAGTTCATGGTGCGCGCCTCCGGGTACCTGCGCACGCTCGCGGACTTCAGCGCCATTCCGCTGAGCGTGAGCGCATCCGGCGTCCCGGTTCGACTGGGCGATGTCGCCACCATTCAACGCGGACCCGAAATGCGACGCGGCGTCGCGGAGCTGAACGGTGAGGGCGAAGTCGCCGGTGGCGTCATCGTCATGCGCTCCGGAAAGAATGCACGCGAGACCATTGCTGCGGTCAAGCTAAAGCTCGCGGACCTTCAGAAAAGTCTGCCGCCGGGGGTCCAGGTGGTGAACACCTACGATCGATCGCAACTCATCGATCGAGCGGTCGCTAACCTCACTGAAAAGCTCGTCGAAGAATTCATCGTCGTTGCGCTGGTGTGCGGCCTGTTCCTCTGGCATCTGCGTTCTGCCTTGGTGGCGATCGTCTCGCTGCCCATCGGGATCGGGGCCGCATTTGCGCTGATGCGCTACCAAGGCGTGAGCGCCAATATCATGTCCCTGGGAGGCGTTGCGATTGCCATCGGGGCCATGGTCGACGCCGCCATAGTGATGATCGAGAACGCCCACAAGAAGATTGAGGCCTGGTTGCACCGGCATCCGGGGGCCCCGCTGCGGGGCGTCGCACACTGGGACGTCATAGCGGAAGCCGCTGCGGAGGTCGGTCCTGCGCTCTTCTTCAGCCTGCTGATCGTTACCCTGTCGTTTATTCCTGTCCTGACCCTGCAGGCCCAAGAGGGCCGGCTGTTCGGTCCGCTGGCGCTGACCAAAACCTACTCCATGGCGGCCGCTGCCGGTCTCGCAGTCACGCTGGTGCCCGTTCTCATGGGGTACTGGATTCGCGGCCGGATCCCCGGCGAATTGGTCAACCCGCTCAATCGGATGCTGATCGCTCTCTACCGTCCATTACTTGACCGGGCCTTGAGCCGCCCGAAGGCGGTGTTGGCGATTGCGCTGCTCCTGCTCCTCACGACGCTATGGCCGCTCGCCCGCATTGGCGGCGAGTTCATCCCTACCCTGGATGAAGGTGACGTCCTTTACATGCCCTCTGCGCTTCCAGGCATTTCGACCGCCAAGGCCTCAGAGCTGCTGCAGCTGACAGACCGGCTCATCAAGACACTACCGGAAGTCGCTACCGTATTCGGCAAGGCCGGACGTGGTGAGTCGGCCACCGACCCGGCTCCCATGGAGATGTTCGAAACCACAATCCACTTCAAGCCTCGGGACCAATGGCGCGCGGGACTGACCCCAGATGCCCTGATTGCCGAGCTGGATCGCGTGGTCACCGTGCCGGGGCTTACCAACGTGTGGATCCCGCCCATTCGAAATCGCATCGACATGCTCGCCACTGGGATCAAGAGTCCTATCGGCGTAAAAGTCACGGGCGCTGACCTCGCCGATATTGACCGCGTGGCACTTGCGGTTGAGCAAGTGGCAAAGACTATTCCCGGCGTCAGTTCCGCTCTTGCTGAGCGCCTGACGGGCGGGCGCTATGTGGACATCGACATCGATCGGACGGCCGCTGCGCGCTTCGGATTGAACATTGTCGATGTCCAATCCGTCGTGTCGTCTGCGATCGGCGGAGAAACCGTGGGCGAGACGGTCGAAGGGCTGGCCCGATTTCCGATCAGCGTTCGCTATCCGCGCGAGCTTCGCGATTCCGTACGGGCGTTGGAACAGCTGCCGATCCTGACGCCTTCCGGGCAGCAGATCACCATGGGGGCCGTGGCACACATCGGGCTGAGCGAAGGCCCGCCGATGCTCAAAAGCGAAAATGCGCGCCCTTCAGGTTGGATCTATGTCGACGTACATGGTCGCGACCTAACCGCAGTGGTCAATGACTTGCGCGCGGCGGTCTCGCATAAGGTCAGGCTACAACCGGGTATGAGTCTCGCCTACTCCGGGCAATTCGAGTTCTTGGAGCGCGCCAACGCGCGCCTGAGATTGGTCGTACCCGCAACGCTGTTGATCATCGCGGTGCTGCTGTATCTCACTTTTCGCCGCCTCGATGAAGCGCTGATGATCATGGCCACTTTGCCCTTCGCGCTGATCGGCGGCGTGTGGTTCCTCTACCTGAAGGGCTACAACTTCTCGATCGCTACGGGGGTCGGATTTATCGCCCTCGCGGGCGTCGCGGCTGAATTCGGGGTCATCATGCTGCTATACCTGAAGCAGGCGGCCGCTTTGCGCCGGAAGTCAGGGATGGACCTGGACAGCGCGGCCCTCGAGGAGGCCATTCGGAAAGGTGCCGTGCTTCGGGTTCGTCCGAAGGCCATGACCGTGACGGTCATCGTGCTGGGTCTGCTCCCGATCTTTTGGGGTCATGGCGCCGGCTCGGAAGTGATGAGTCGTATTGCAGCGCCGATGGTCGGAGGCATGATTACGGCTCCGTTGTTATCTCTGTTCTTGATTCCGTCGGCCTATCTCATATTGCGTTCGCGGTGGCCGCGGTGAAACAGCGCGGCTTCGCCAGGGAGTTTTTGCACCATGAACGAGTCTGATCCTTCCCTGCATCAGCACAATCAGCCCAAGGGGATGAGTGGAGTGGGCAAACCTTCCGGCGCATCGCTCGTAGACCCGGTATGTGGCATGGCCGTAGCGGCGAATGCTGACAGGGCCATCGATCATCAAGGCACGAGGTATTTTTTTTGCTCGGCGGCCTGCCAGTCGAAGTTCAGGGCGGACCCGGTGAAATACCTGCAGCCTCCAGCGGCCCAGGCCCCCACCTCCACGGCTGCGCCTTCGAATCCCCCTTCGGCCGGCGTCGTCTACACCTGCCCCATGCACCCCGAGATTCGGCAGATCGGTCCAGGCAACTGCCCTAAGTGTGGCATGGCGCTCGAACCCCTGGTGACTGCGTCTAAATCGGACACCGTGGAGGTCGACGACATGACTCGCCGCCTTTGGGTCAGTACTGCGCTGACGCTCCCATTGCTCGTCATAACGATGAGCGAATTCGTACCAGGCCTAGACCTGCATCATTGGTTTGGAAGTGCGCTTTTCAACTGGGCACAGGGCGCGCTCGGCACTCCGGTTGTGTTGTGGGCCGGGTGGCCGTTTTTTACGCGCGCCTGGGTCTCGTTCCGGACCGGGCAGCTCAACATGTTCAGCCTGATTGGCCTGGGCACTGGCGCAGCTTGGCTCTTCAGTGTCGTTGCGCTGCTCTGGCCGGAGCTGCTGCCGGCGGCGTTCAAGATGAATGACGTGGCGCCGCTGTACTTCGAAGCCGCCGCGGTCATCACCGCCTTGGTGCTCCTAGGCCAGGTGCTCGAGCTGCGTGCTCGCTCCCGTACCAACGCCGCGGTCAAGTCCCTGCTGGCGCTCGCACCTAACACCGCCCTGCGCATCGGTCCTGACGGGTCTGAAGTAGAGGTGCACCTGGATCAGGTGCACGTCGGCGACGTCCTGCGCGTGAAGCCGGGCGACAAGGTTCCCGTCGACGGATTGGTCACCGATGGCCACTCGAACATCGATGAATCGATGATCACGGGTGAGCCCACGCCTGCGGAGAAAACGACCGGCAGCCGCGTGACCGCCGGCACTGTGAACCAGACCGGTTCATTCTTGATGCGCGCCGACATGGTCGGGGCGGACACTCTGCTGGCGCAGATCGTGCGCATGGTGAGTGATGCCAGCCGTACTCGCGCACCCATTCAGAAACTGGCTGACCAGGTCTCGGCCTGGTTCGTGCCAGCGGTGATCGGCATTGCGGTCGTGGCCTTCATCGTCTGGGCGATCCTCGGGCCGGCTCCCGCCCTGGCGTATGGGCTGGTCGTGGCCGTTTCCGTGCTCATCATTGCCTGCCCCTGCGCGCTGGGCCTGGCCACGCCCATCTCCATCATGGTGGGAGTCGGTCGCGGCGCGCAGGAAGGCGTGCTCATCAAAGACGCGGAAGGCCTGGAGCTGATGGAAAAAGTCGATACGATCGTCATCGACAAGACCGGCACCTTGACCGAGGGGAAACCCAAGGTGCAGCGCGTCGTCGCCACCGCCGGTATCGACCCCGCTTTAGTGCTGAGTTGGTGCGCCGCCCTGGAACATTTGAGCGAACATCCGCTGGCGCAGGCTATCACCGAACACGCGAATGCACAGGCGTCGCCCAGCCTCAGCGTCGAGAATTTCGAGTCCGTCACCGGTAAGGGCGTTCAGGGCCGGGTGCAAGGCAAGACCCTAGCCCTGGGCAACGCCGCGCTGATGCAGCAAGTCGGTGCGGACACAGCAGCGGTAGCGGCGGACGTGGCGGACGTGGCGGATTTTCGTGCCGCGGGCGAGACCGTCATGTTTCTTGCCGTGGACGGGCGCTATGCCGGCTTCATCGGCGTGGCCGACCCCATCAAGCCGATGACTCGCCAGGCGATAGGCGAACTGAAGGCCTCCGGCCTACAGATCGTGCTGGTCACTGGCGACAACGCGGCCACCGCCGCGGCGGTCGCTTGTCAGGTCGGCATCGATGACGTGAAGGCCGAGGTCCTGCCCGAAGATAAATACCGGGAGGTGCAGGCTCTGCAGCGCGCCGGCCGCATCGTCGCGATGGCCGGGGATGGGATCAATGATGCCCCAGCGCTCGCGCAGGCAAACGTGGGCATCGCGATGGGCACGGGCACTGATATCGCGATGAACAGCGCTCGCATCGTGCTGGTCAAGGGCGACCTGACTGGCATCGCCCGCGCCCGCACCCTGAGCCAAAGGACCATGCGCAATATCCGGCAGAATCTTTTCTTCGCCTTCATCTACAACTTTATTGGCGTCCCGGTAGCCGCCGGGGTGCTCTACCCCGCGTTCGGCATCGTGCTGAGCCCGATGATTGCAAGCGCCGCCATGGCATTGAGTTCCGTCTCCGTGATCAGCAACGCACTCAGACTCCGTGCGCCCGCGCAGTGATCGGGTGCATTGGGGGGCGCGGCGCCAGCTCGCGATTTGAGGCCAATTGGGCCACAGCAGGCGCAACCAACGCCCTTATCAGTCAATGGGTTCGTCGCTGCCAAATGCCGGCATAGCGACGCTCACCGCCGATGCACCAGAAACACGTAGTACTCCACCAACAGCCACAGCTGGTAATGATGATTCCGGGAGCAGCTGGTGGCGAGTCGGGGATGTTGCACACGACCTCGGCATCCTTACAACGGCGGTTGCTGCCCGCTGGGAGCTATCCGATTGATCGAAATGGTGGCTAAGGTGGGACTCGAACCCACGACCTCGGCATTTATGAGAGCGGTCTGGAAAACTCAGAGTCTTGTTGATTTAATAACTTACCGCTGGGCGTCCGTTGCAAAGTGCCCTACTGAGTACGACAGAGCACAACTGAGTCACGCAACAGTCACGCGGCATTTCGAGCAGGCTCTAGGTGACGTAGCGATCCGACTTGCACAGTATCCTTGTTCCTGGCCAGACTCTCTGACTCTTGAATACATCCCTATAAACCGCCAACCGTTCTACGTAAAGCAATATTGCGAGTGTTGTCCTTACACGCTTACCAGGACGGCGACCACAAATCGATTAACGCGACGCCCCTCGGCGTTCCGTTCTTGGGGTGGCCACACGGTTTTGCGTTCCAAATTCACACGACCCCCACTCCAAGCCGCTTACGCAACTATTTCCGCCCGGAGTTAAGTAGTTGCTGTTCCCACGAAAACGCGACGCCTGATGCGCCGCCGTGGGCGACGGTGATCTCGGCGATGGCCGGGACGGTCGCTTCGCGTGCCCAGTCGCGCTGCCACTCGCTCATGACCGCGATCCAGGTGATCGGCACGGCCCCGGCCTGCACCATGCGCAGAACCGCCATGTCGTGCGCTTCTCGCGATACGCCTCCGGATGCATCAGTCACGAAGAAGACGTCATAGCCGTCGGCCAGGCTCTGGATCACCGGCATCGCGAGGCAGACTTCCGTCCACAGCGCTGCGATGATGAGTTGCTTCCGCCCGGTCTTCTTCACCTCCTCGACGACGCGCTGGTCCTGCCATGTGTTAATGAAGGTCCGATTGATCGGCTTCTGCGTGGGAAAGACCTCCTGGATGATCTTGAGGAGGTAGCCACCGCGTTCCTCGGTGACGGTCGTCAGGATCGTTGGGACCTTGAACGCCCTCGCTGCCTTCGCAAGCCCCACGACGTTGTTGATGATCAGCGTCGGCTCGTGGCTGTGAAGGTTGGAAAATTGAAACGCCTGGTGATCGATGAGCAGAAGCACGCTGCGCTCCGGCGTAAGCAGTGCGTCAAGCCCGGTCCTGGCAGACATTGGCATTCTCCTTTGCAGTCGTGCTTTCGATACGATACTTGAGCCCCCAACAACTACGCCTTCACGTACAGATAGATCAGTTCAGTTGTAACGGGCTCATTTGGCGCGACAACGTGGCGGCACCTCCCACAAATACTGAACGCGTCGTGGACTCCTTTTCAAGGGCGAGGCAATAAATGGATATTCCTATTGCGCGAATTATGATGAAATGTCGCGATTGTGATGACGGGCTGGTCGGTGCAACTGGTGCTGTCACAGGTCTGGGAGTTTCTGTCCTATGGACAAACCGAACTCAGCGACTTCTGAATTCACTGGATTTCTAAATGCGCCACCGAACACATCGGCAGAGTGGGACGCATTCTCTCTATTTGCAGTCAGGGCGACGCCAGGCGAAGCGACCGGGGCATTCGCCGATCACGCGCTGGGGCTATACCTCTCTGGGAGGCATCGCATCCGCCGGGAGATGGCCGGGCGGCCCGTCGAGGGCTGGAGCGATCCAGGAACCCTGAATCTCACTCCCGCTAATGTCGAGGCGGCATGGCGAGCTAGCGGGCCTTCTCGTGCGATCGTGATACTCATACCGGATGCTTTCCTGTCGCGTGTGATCTCGGAACATTGGGAGGCTGATCCACGACACTTTGAATTAATTCCGCACTTTCTCTCGCGTGACCCGGTGATCCAGGCGGTGGCGGGCCGCCTGGCGCTGGAGTCGCAGAGCGGTGCGCCACCGGAGCGACTGTATGCGGAGAGCGCATGCGAGTTCCTGGCACATCATATGATCCACTCCTATTCAACACTCTCGGCGCTTCCTCCGCGAGTTTCTGGTGGGCTCCCGGCACGTCGTCTCAAGCTGATCCTGGATTACATAGAGGAGAATCTTGCGCAGCCCATCGCTATGCGGCAGCTCGGCGAACTCGCCGGGATAAGTACGCGCCATTTCGAGCGCGCATTCCGCCAGTCCATCGGCGCGCCTCCCCATCTATACGTTTTGAGAAAGCGCGTCGCGCGGGCGCAGAATCTACTTCTTGGCGAACACGGGTTAACGATTGACGAAATTGCCGTGCGTGCGGGGTTTAGCAGTTCCAGCCATCTCTCTTCTATCTTCCGCCGTCAGACCGGTTACACGCCCACCGCGTTTCGAAGACTACACACGCCTTAACGGGCATCGACTCGATGATGGAGTTCAGAATTGCATAGGCCGACGTCCTCGACCTGACGCGATGCTTTGATCCCAGACAATTGCAGAGTCTACTCATCAGATCTCGTGGGCCATGCAACTCCACAGCAGACGCTGCCCGGTTAGTAGATCGGTATCTGGCAGGTCAACCGCAGAACTTCCGAACGGGATTTGATACGGCCAATGTGCGCCGGCAGCTCACGGGTCGCTGACTCGCGCTTACTGCGCGCTTGAGGTGCACAGCTCGTTTTCAGGCGCGCCGCCATGTTCTTGATTTGATTGGTGGCTAGGGTGAGACTCGAACTCACGACCTCGGCATTATGAGTGCCACGCTCTAACCAGCTGAGCTACCTAGCCTTATTCCTCCCCAATGGGGTGGCGGATTTTCAGGGCCCACCCGCACCTCGTCAAGCTCACGATGTCGCCCTGGCACCCCCTTGGGACTTAACAGTAGCAGGCGAAGGGCCGAGGCGAAAACCCGACGGCTGAAGTAATCAAGAATTCACTTGGGTCTGGGGGGCAATAGGTGTCAACATCCCCGTACAGACTGCCGCCGGCGACGATCGACATCGCGAGAGCGGTACGGAATTCAGGAGGATCGCAGTTCCGATGGTTCGTCCGGCTGTCAAGCCGACCATTGCGGACACTTTTACGCGCCTACTGCGGCTGGATCTGGCCGCGGGATCCCCGCGCCTCCGGCTCGAGCAACTCATGGAGGAATCCGAGACGGAGCTCGCGCAGGTCGCGCGTACCGGGCGGCCGGAGCAGCAGCGTATCGCGGGCCACATTCTCGGCAATCCGCAGGACTACCGGCGCTGGGAAAGCGAGCATCTGCGCCTGATGACCACCGTCGCCGGAGCACCGCGCGCCGGCCTGCAGGTGCGCGCCCTGCTTTCGATGGCCTTTTCGCTGACCCACCGCAAGGCCTTGTTCGATTTCCTGCGCGAACGGCGCCTGCGCGGTACCGGGCGTCGCCGTCTGGTTCGCCACTTCCACGGCCACAGCAGCTATTCGCAGGCCGTGATCGCGGAGCATGCCAATTACCTCCAGAGCGCCGCCAGCCTGATGTGCGCCGAACGCATCGGCAGCGGCCTGCTCGCCCACCAGGCCTTTGGCAAGCCCTTGCGTGATTATGAGCAGCGCTACGTGGAGTATTTCAGCGGCTACTGCCAGACCATACTGGGTTATGGCGACAGTCAGGACGGCGACGATACGCGCGCGCTGCTGACGCTGCTCAAGCAGGACGTGCTGGCGCTGCGCCTGCGCCTGATGGCGATGCCCGCAAGCGGCACGTCTAGACGTTAAACAGGAAGTGCATGACGTCGCCCTCGCGGACGATGTACTCCTTGCCTTCGCGCTGCATCCTGCCTGCCGCACGTGCCCCGGCTTCACCACGGTAGCGCACGAAATCCTCGAATGAGATCACCTCGGCGCGGATGAACCCGTGCTCGAAATCCGTGTGGATGACTCCGGCTGCCTGGGGCGCGGTGCTGCCGCGGCGCACGGTCCAGGCGCGCACCTCCTTGGGGCCCGCGGTGAAATAGGTCTGCAGGCCGAGCAGTTCATAGCCGGCGCGTATGACGCGATTCAGGCCCGGCTCGGCGAGCCCCAGGTCCTTGAGGAATTCGGCCCGCTCGGCTTCCTCGAGCTGGGAAATCTCGGCCTCGATCGCCGCACATACCGGAACGACTGTCGCGCCCTCGGCGCGCGCCCTGGCGCGCAGTGCGGCGAGATAGGCGTTGTCCTGGGTGAGAGCGGCCTCATCGACGTTGGCGACATACATCACCGGCTTGCCGGTCAGCAGCTGCAGCTCTTGCAGCTCGCGCCGCTCCTCCGGCGTGAAAGTTACCAGCCGCGCCGGCGTGCCGGCATCGAGTGCGTCGCGCACGCGGATGTAGATCTCGTGGCGACGCGCGGCTTCCTTGTCGCCGCTCTTGAGCGCCTTATTGGCACGATCCACGGCCTTGTCGGCGACCGCCAGGTCGGCGAGCGCCAGCTCCGTATTGATGACTTCAATGTCTTCAAGCGGGTCAATCCGGCCGGCGACGTGCACGATATCCTCGTGGTCGAAGCAGCGCACGACGTGGGCGATGGCATCGGTTTCGCGGATATGCGCCAGGAACTTGTTCCCCAGTCCCTCGCCCTGCGAAGCGCCGGCGACCAGTCCGGCGATATCGACGAACTCGACCGCCGCAGGCACGATTTTCTCCGGATGCGCGATCCCGGCCAGCACTGCCAGCCGCGCGTCAGGGACCGCGACGATGCCCACATTCGGATCTATGGTGCAGAAAGGATAGTTCTCGGCGGCAATCTGCGCCCGCGTCAAGGCATTGAACAGGGTGGATTTGCCGACGTTCGGCAGGCCGACGATGCCGCACTTCAGGCTCATTCATCCTCCCGCGAATCGCCCGGCACTTTCGCCTCGTCACTGGCGTGCAGGCGGTTCATGGCCTTCTGAGCGCCATCGCGCAGCAGCTCCGGGAGCGCCGTCCAGGCGCGCGCCAGCGCGGCGTCGATCAGCTGCTGTTCCTCCGCCGTCGCGCGATCGAGCACCGCATCGATCACCTGGTCCTTGGAACCCGGATGCCCCACGCCGATGCGCAGCCGCCAGAAATCCGGCCCCAGGTGTGCAATCACATCGCGTACGCCGTTGTGTCCCCCGTGGCCGCCGCCCTGCTTGATGCGCACCACCCCCGGCAGCAGGTCGATCTCGTCATGTGCCACGAGGATCTGCCCCGGCTCGATGCGCTGGAAGCCCGCCAGCGACTGCACGGCGACGCCACTGCGGTTCATGAAGGTAGCCGGCTTCACCAGCCACAGATCGCAATCGGCGATGCGCACGCGCGCCACTTCCGCCTGGTGGCGCGACTCGCGCCGCCACGCCGCTCCGCCCGTGCGCGCCAGCTCGTCCACGAACCAGAAACCGGCGTTGTGGCGCGTGCGCGCGTACTCGGCACCTGGATTGCCGAGTCCCGCGATGAGCTTGAGTTGCGGATCAGTCATGCTGCGCACCGGGCAACGCCGCTGCCTCCAGAAACGGGCTCACGGCGCACCCGACAGCGGACATTGAAGAGCGGATGCGTGCAGGCTCCCCGTCCTGCACGCCATCGCCCAACAACTACTTCTTGCCCGCTTCCTTCTTCGGGGCCTCTTTCTTGCCCTCGTCCTTCTTCACCTCGGCGCCGGCGGCAGGAGCCGCTCCCGGCACCGCGCCCGCCACCGCACCTGCCACCGCGCCTTCGGCCGGCGCGCCCGCGGCAACCGCTGCGGCTTCCACCGCCTCCGGCTCCGGCTCGGCGACGCGCGGCGCGTGGATCGAGACCACCGGCGGATTGGCGCCGTGCGCCAGCGCCGTGATGGTCACGCCCGCGGGCACCTTGATCTCGCTCGCGTACAGGGTGTCGTTGAGGTTCATCCCCGACAGGTCCAGTTCGATGTATTCCGGCAGGTCCTTCGGCAGGCAAATCACCTCGACGTCGGCCATATGGTGCGAAACCACACCGCCCTGGGTCTTGACCCCGGGCGCCGCGGCCTCGCCCTTGAAGTGGATCGGCAGGTGCAGACGGATCTTCTCGTTCTCGAGCACGCGCTGCAGGTCGACGTGCACGACGGCGTTGCGCGCCGGGTGCATCTGCACGTCCTTGACGATGACGGGCTGCTGCTGGGCCCCGACCTTGACGTTGATGATCGAGGAGTAGAACTTCTCGTCGCTGACCAGCGCCAGCAGTTTGTGATGCTCGAGCGCGAGCCGCGTGGGCTCGGCGTGAGCGCCGTAGAGAATGGCGGGAACCATGCCGGAATGACGCAGGCGGCGGCTCGCACCCTTGCCCTGCTCATTACGCGGTTCCGCGCTGAGTTCGAAAGCAATACGCATTGAAATGCTCCTTGACGTTTTAACCACGGACCGGCACCGCGACCAGTGCCCGCCCACCCAGAAAATGTTGCCGCTAGTCGATATACAGCGAGCTGACCGATTCCTCGTCGCGAATGCGGCGAATGGTCTCGGCCAGCAGCGCCGCGACCGACAGCTGGCGGATCCGCTCGCACTGGCGCGCCGCCTCGCTGAGCGGGATCGTATCGGTCACCACCAGCTCATCGAGTGCCGAGCCGGCGATGCGCTCCACGGCGTTGCCTGACAGCACGGCGTGCGTGATGTAGGCGACGACGCGCTCGGCGCCCTCATCCTTCAGGGCCTGCGCCGCAAGGCACAGCGTGCCGGCAGTGTCGACCATGTCGTCGATCAGCACGCAACTCCGGCCACCGACTTCACCGATGATATTCATGACTTTCGATTCATTCGGCCGCGGGCGGCGCTTGTCGATGATCGCCAGCTCCGCGTCGTCGAGCCGCTTGGCGAAGGCACGCGCGCGCACCACGCCGCCGACGTCCGGCGACACCACGACCACCTTCGGATAGGCCTTGCGCCACACGTCTCCGAGCAGCACCGGCGAGCCGAACACATTGTCGACCGGGATGCCGAAGAATCCCTGGATCTGCTCGGCGTGCAAATCAAGGGTCAACACCCGCTGCACCCCCGCGCCGCAGATCATGTCGGCGACCAGCTTGGCGGTGATCGCCGCGCGCGTCGCGCGCGGCCGCCGGTCCTGGCGCGAGTAGCCGAAATAGGGCACCACCGCGGTGATGCTCCCGGCCGAAGCGCGCCGGCAGGCGTCGGCCATCACCAGCAGTTCCATCAGATTCTCGTTCACCGGCGGGCAGGTCGATTGCAGCAGGAACACGTCGCGCCCGCGCACGTTCTCCATCAGCTCGACATTCACCTCGCCATCGCTGAAGCGGCCCACGGCGGCGCGCCCGATGGGCAGCATCAGGTGCCGGGCGATGTCGTGGGCCAACCCCGGATTGGCGTTGCCCGCTAACAGCGTGATCGACTGCGAATCCACTCTTGCTTCATCCCTCTTGACGACCTGGCTGGGGTGGAAGGATTCGAACCTCCGAATGGCGGGATCAAAACCCGCTGCCTTACCACTTGGCGACACCCCAAGAAATTGGACCGTGGTCGGCACCCCGGCGGGCTCACGCGCCCTCGCCGAGCGCCACCGCCAGCGGCGAGCGATTCACTCCGCGCGCCACAAAGCTCTTCCATTCCTCCGGCACCCGCGCCGCGACGCGCTCCGCGTCCGCCGCGCGTCCAAACGCCGCGTATACGCAGGAACCCGTGCCGCTCAGGCGTGCCGTCCCGCCCGCGCGCACGTCCAACCAGTCGAGCGCAGCCGCGACCGCCGGGTACCGCGCTCGTACCACGATCTCGCAATCATTGCGGGTCCCGGCCAAGGAAACGGCGCGTATTGTGATGAGGGGGGAATTTCGTGTCAATTCAGGGGCCTGGAATATGTCGGCGGTCGGGACCGCCACTCCGGGATACACGATCAGGTACCAGGCTTCCGGGACCTCCACAGGCGTCAGCTGCTCGCCCCGCCCCTGCGCCCAAGCCGATGAACCGCGTACAAAAACTGGCACATCCGCGCCCAGGGTGAGCCCCAGGCCGGCCAGTGCCTCGACACTCCAGCCGGTGTCCCAGAGCCGGTTCAGCACCCGCAGCACCGTGGCCGCATCGGAGCTGCCGCCACCGAGGCCCCCTCCGGGCGGGATGCGCTTTCGCACCCGGATGCGCGCGCCGCGCCGCGCTCCGCTGGCCGCCTGCAGGGCCGATGCGGCGCGCACCACCAGATCCTGTTCCGCCGGGATCGCCGCCGGGCCTTCGATCCGCTCGATGCGCGGCTCCTCGGTCACCTCAAAGGCAATGTCATCGCCCCAGTCCACGAGCTGAAAAAGGGTCTGCAGATCGTGGTAGCCGTCCGCGCGACGCCCCGTGATGTGCAGGAACAGATTGAGTTTCGCCGGCGCGGGCCACCATCGGCCTGGGTTGGCCGCCGGGGCCGCCATCGGGCTCACCCGAAGCGCCACTGCGAGATATGCAGCTTCATCCGCAGCGCGCCCCGCCGCAGCGAGAGCTGCCGGGGCAACCACTGGCCGGCGCTGCGTTGGTACTCGCCGTAATCCACCTGCCAATCGAATTGCTGCAGCTGGGACAGCCGCGCGGTGGCATCGAGCGACTCCGTCGCCGCTGCCGACGGATCGGGCACGCCCAGCAGCCAGTAGCGCAGGCTCGTCAGGGGTGGCTCGAAACCCAGGATCTTCACCAATTGGGCCTGTGCGCTCGCACCTTCGGAACGCGTGCCGTCGGCCGCGATCACCTGTAGTGCGGCGCCATCGAAATGCACGCGCGCCCCGCCCACCCCCAGCGGCGCGCGCAGCAGCAGCTCGCTGGCCACGCCCTCCTGCTGCCATCGCAGCGTGGCGCTGAATCCCTCGCTGGCCGTGGCCACCGCCAGCTGGCCGCTGAACTCGTAGCGCTCCACGGCCTGCAGGGCCGCGCGGCGCTCGGGCCAGGACAGCACGGGCAGCGGCGCCAGCGAACGGCAGGATGTAAGCCACAGCAGCATCAGCAGGGGCGGCGCGACCCGCAGGGCGGTCCTCGCACGCTCCGAGCGCTCGCACGCCCGACCGATCCGGGACCTCATGATTCAGATGGTCGTGAGCGGTGCCGGCTCCAACGCCGGTGGCGGCTTGGGCGCGGACAGCGCCGGCGCGTATCGATGCACGATCTCCGCCAGGCGCGGATTGTCCGGGTCGGAGGCGAGTGAGCGCTGCCACGCGGCCCTGGCCTCGCTCTTTCTGCCTGCGGTCCACAGCACTTCGCCCCAGTGCGCCCCGATGTCGCCGTCGTGCAGCAGGCGGAAAGCCCGCTCCAGCACCGGCAGGGCCGCATCGCCATGCCCGCGGCGGTACAGCACCCAACCCAGGCTATCGAGGACGGCCGGATTGTCGGGCTGCCCCGCCAGTGCCGCGCGTATCAGCTGTTCGGCGCGTGGCAGGTCGCGCCGGTGATCGGCCAGGGTATAGCCCAGGGCGTTGCTGATGTTGTCGTCGAGGGGCCGTTCGCGATGCAGGATTTCGAGCGCGGTGACGGCCGCACTGACGCGGCCCGCCCGCTCGAGCAGCACCGCGCGCTGATAACTGATGTCGGGATTGCCGGGCGAACGGCGCAGCGCGCTTTCCACCCGGCTCAGCGCTTCATCGGCGGCGCCCGCGACCGACAGCAGCTCGGCGCTGGCCAGATCAGCGCGGATACGCTCGTCCGGTTCCGCGTCGCGGGGCGCGCTGAGCACCCGCACCGCGGCGTCCCGGTCTCCCTGCCGGTAAAGGATGCTCGCTGTGCGGCGCCGACCCTCCCCTTCGAACGCAGTGCCCATCAGCAGCGCGTAATCGCGCGTCGCCGCGTCATCGTCACCGCGACGTTCGGCGATCAGGCCCAGGTAATACACCGCCATGGGCGCGGAGGCCGGATCATGCAGCAGGCCGTTGCAGCGTTGCTCGGCGAGGGCGTAATCGCTCCGTTCAATGGCCAGCTCGGCCAGCAGCCGCGCCGCGGCTCCCCCCGCTTCCTTGTCGTTGAGCAGCCCCTGCAACTCGGTCTGCGCCGCATCCTCCTGACCGAGCATCATGAGTGTCTGTGCCGGAGTCAGCCGGCCACCCTTGCTCGTCGCAGCCAGACGGGCCGCGGCGCTGGCGGCCTTCGCGTCGCCCAGCACGGCCTCGGCGCGCGCCGTGATCTGCGCGACTTCCGCTTCACCCGCTCCCGCTTCGCGCGCCCGCTGGGCGAGGCGCAGCGCCAGCTTGGCATCCCAGGCTTCGAGCGCGAGACCCGCCGTGGCCAGTTGCGGCCCGGCCGCCGCAAGTTGTGGTGCTTCCAGATTGCGCAGCATCGCCAGCGTTGGCTCACTTCCCGCGCTCTGTGACAGCGACTGGATGGTCTCCGGGATCTTTTGTGCGTTGGCGGCGAGCCACAGACCGAAGTGCCGCCGCGCTTCAGCGATCTGCTGGGCGCCAAGGTCGGCGCGCACGAGCACCAGGGTCGCGTCGGCATCGCCGGGCGCGAGCTGCAGCCAGCGGCTTGCCAGCGTGAGCGCCTGCGGGTACTGGCCGCAGGCGAGCGCGACAGCGGCGGCGTGCGAAGCCAGCCGCGGCTCCGACAGTTGCCGCACCGCCTGCTGGTAGCGGGTGGTCGCAAGCCCGCAATCACCGCGCTGCAAGGCGGCTTCGGCGCTGACAATCGCGGCATTGCCGTCGGTCACGCCCTCGGCGCCAGGCGATCCGGGGACCGTGGCCGCGGCGCGGCCCGGCGAGGCTTCGAGCAGCGCTGCCAGGCAGGCGATTACGCCCGCCAGCAGCGGAGCCATCGGTGCGGGGCGGTGGCAAAGCAGCATGATCATGCGACTATAGCAGTACGATGAAAGATTCGATCCGCCGGAAGCTGGAAAAGTCCGCCGAGCGCTACGAAGAGGTTGGACATATGCTGTCCGACCCCCAGGTGCTCGCGCGCCCGGAGCAGTTCCGCGATCTGTCGGTCGAATACTCCCGCCTCCAGCCGACGGCTGCGGCGCTGCAGGAATTCAGGGGTCTGGAGGCCGAACTGCTCTCCGCCGAGGAACTGCGCCGCGACGGGGACGCCGGCATGCGCGCACTCGGCGAGGAGGAAGCGCAGCGGCTGCGCGGCGCGCTGGCGGCCCGCAACGAGGCGCTTCAGCGCCTGTTGCTGCCGCAGGATCCCCACGATGAAGGCAACATATTCCTTGAGATCCGTGCAGGCACCGGCGGGGACGAGGCCGCCCTGTTCGCCGGCGAGCTGCTGCGCATGTACAGCCGCTACGCGCAGCTTCGCGGCTGGCAGGTGGAGCTGCTGAGCGAGAGTTCCGGCGAGCACGGCGGCTATCGCGAAGTGATCTGCCGCGTCGTGGGCCGCGGCGCCTTCTCACGCCTGAAGTTCGAATCCGGCACGCACCGGGTGCAGCGCGTGCCCGCCACCGAATCCCAGGGGCGCATCCACACCTCGGCCTGCACCGTGGCGATACTGCCGGAGCTGGCCGAAATTGATCGCATCGAAATCAATCCGGCGGACCTGCGCGTGGACACCTATCGCTCCTCGGGCGCCGGCGGCCAGCACGTGAACAAGACCGAATCGGCGATACGCATTACGCACCTGCCCACCGGCGTGGTCGTCGAGTGCCAGGACGAGCGCTCCCAGCACAAGAACCGGGCGCGGGCGATGGCCCTGCTGCAGGCGCGCCTGCTTGCCGCGGAACAGGAAAAGCGGGCGAGCGCGCAGGCGCGGACGCGCAAGCTGCAGGTGGGAAGCGGCGATCGGTCCGAGCGCATCCGCACCTACAATTTTCCGCAGGGCCGGATGACCGATCATCGCATCGACCTGACGCTCTACAAGCTCGCGGCCATCATGAACGGAGAGCTCGACGAACTGCTCGAGGCGCTGCAGCGCGAATTTCAGGCCGAGGAGCTGGCGGCGGAATAAAGCTGCAGCCACAAGGCGCTGAAATACACCAGCGCCACGGCCTGGATGCCCAGCTCGCAGGCCACGCTGAAAGCGCTGATGGCCGCCGCCTTCACCCCGACCGCGCCCAGCAGGATCTGCAGTATTCCAAACGCCGCGATCGCGGCCAGCCAGCAGACCAGGAAGATCAGCAGCGCGATGACCGCCGCGGCCAGCGCCTTGCGCCATATGGGCCGCGCCAGACGCACGCAGCTCACGACCACCTGCAGCGGGTTGTGCCTCTCAAAGAGGACCACCGGCCGCAACAGCTGGAAACACACCAGCAGGAAAAGGCCGGGCAGGACCAGGGCGAACAGCCCGGCCAGCACCGCGATCCAGGCCAGCACGAAGCTGACCATCAGCAGCGGCCAGCGCGCCAGGGCCGCGGACAACTCGGTGCGCAACTGCGGCGGCTGGCCGAGCAGGAGCGCGCGCTGGCGCACCATGAGCGCCGCCGCAAACAGCTGGTACAGGGCAAAGCCCGCCAGGCTCAGCGCCCAGAATTTCGGATCCAGCGGCGGGTGCATCGGATCTATTGCCCGGCCGGTCGTCAGCCAGTACATATTGGGGAGCGCCACGAACAGGACGGCGAACAGGGCGAAGGGCAGGCACTTGGCCAGTGTGGCGTGGAAGCTGCGCGTCGCCGCATCCATCAGATCGCTGACGGAGGCGGATTGGGACGGCGGCCGGGGCTCAAGCATGCGAAACTCCCTGGTGCGGCGGAGTAAACAGGCGCGCAATTTAGCATCACCCGCATGAACCTGGAGCAAGCGGCCCTTTCAGTGGAGGCGGTCCTGGCCGGGGCGACGGCCCGGCTCCAGCCTTCGGGCAGCGCCGCCCTCGATGCCCAACTGCTGCTCGGATTCTCGATGCAGCGCCCGCGCAGCTGGTTGCTCGCCCGGGGCACGGCGCTGGTGGGGGCGACGGCGCTGGCCGATTTCGAGCAGCGCCTGGCCCGGCGGGCACGGGGTGAGCCGCTCGCCTATCTCATCGGCAAGCGCGAATTCTGGTCACTCGATCTGCAGGTTACACCGGCCGTCCTGGTGCCGCGCCCGGAGACGGAGCTGGTCGTCGAACGCTCACTCGCCCTGCTGGGCGAGGCCGCCGCCGACGTCGCTGATCTGGGGACCGGTTCTGGTGCCATCGCCCTGGCACTGGCGCGCGAGCGGCCGCGCTGGCGGGTGACCGCCACGGATCGATCCGCGGCGGCCCTCGCGGTCGCCGTGGCCAACGCGCGCGCGCTGGCCCTCGGCAATGTCGAGTTCCTCAACGGCGAGTGGTTCGAGCCCCTGGGCGACCGGCGCTTCGAGCTGATGGCCTGCAATCCGCCGTATATGGCTGCGGATGATCCGGCATTGGAGGGGGATGCCGCGTTGCGGCACGAGCCGCCGGGTGCGCTGGTGGCGGCTCAAGGTGGGCTGGCGGATCTGGCAACCGTCGTGGCCGGCGCCCCCGCGCATCTGTCGGCGCGCGGCTGGCTGGTGCTCGAACATGGCGCCGGACAGGCCGCAGCGGTCGCGGACTTGCTTGTGGCGCAGGGCTTCAGTCACGTACGCTGCCACCATGACCTGGCAGGACTGCCGCGGGTTACTGAAGCACAGTGGCCAGCGTCGGCCTCCACACTGAAAATAGAGCCATCAACATGATACGTTTTGAAACCTCGCACGGCGCCTTCACGGTCGAATTGTTTGACAGCGATGCACCGCTGACCGTCGCGAACTTCCGCCAGTATGTGGACGACGGCTTCTTTGATGGCACGATCATTCACCGCATCGTCCCGGGCTTTGTGATCCAGGGCGGCGGCCTGACGGCCGATTTCTCGCAGAAGACCACTCGCCCACCCGTCCGGAACGAGGCCGGCAATGGCCTGTTGAATGAGCGCGGCACGCTGTCCATGGCGCGCACAGATTCCCCGCACAGCGCTACTTCGCAATTCTTCGTAAATCTCAAGGACAACGATTTTCTCGATCACCGCCCTGGCCATCATGGCTACGCGGTCTTCGGCCGCGTGGTCGAGGGTCTGGAGATCGTTGATAAGATCGCCACCGTCCCCACGGGCCGCCGCAAGGGGTACACCGACGCGCCCATGGAAGACATCGTCATCAACACGGCCCGCCGCGTGAAAGTACCGGCCTAGGGGCTGTCGACACTCATGCGATTGCTGCGCCGCCTCGTGCGTGGCCTGCTGTACTCGGTGCTGATCGCGGTGACACTGCTGCTGCTGACAGTGCTCGCACTGCGCTGGCTGAATCCTCCTACCAGTGCCTTCATGATCGAATCGTCCCTGGCGGCGCTGCGCGCGGGCGAGCGTGACTATGCGACGCATTATCGTTGGGTTGATCTGGAGCAGATTTCGCCGCAGGCCGCGCTGGCGGTCATCGCCTCGGAAGACCAGCAATTTCCGTTTCACGGCGGCTTCGACTTCCAGTCGATTCGCGAGGCCGTGCGTCACAATGCCAGCAGCCGCCATGTGCGCGGCGCCAGCACGATCTCGCAGCAGGTGGCAAAGAATCTGTTCCTGTGGCCGGGTGGCGGGCTGTTCCGCAAGGGCCTGGAGGCCGGCTTCACCCTGCTCATCGAGTCGTGCTGGCCCAAGGAGCGCATTCTCGAGGTCTACCTGAATATCGTCGAGTTCGGCCGCGGCATCTACGGCGTGCAGGCCGCGGCGGAACGCTATTTTCACGAGAACGCCCGGCGCCTGAACCGCGCCGACAGTGCGCTGCTCGCCGCCGTCCTTCCCAACCCGCGCCGCCTGCGCGTCGAGGCGCCCTCGGCCTATGTGTGGGCCCGCAGCGAATGGATTGCGGAGCAGATGCAGGGTCTGGGTGGCACCACCTACCTCAATCTGGTCGAAGAAGATCTCGCCCGTCAGCCCTGATCCCCCTTTAGAATGCCTGGCCGTGGAGTACATGACGTGAAAGGCCGGCGAGTCCTCGCACTGGGCTGTCTGGTCTGCTTTCTGGTCGCGCCCGACACGGGAGCTGCAGCCTCTGCCGCCGCGGCGACCGCCGCCGGCGCGCTCGACCTGCTCAGCTCGAAGGATGCCTCCGCGGGGCTCAAGGCCGCCCTGTCCCAAAGCGTGAACAGGGCCGTCCAGCAGCTGGGCGTCGCCGACGGTTTCCTCAGCAATCCCAAGGTCACGATTCCGCTGCCCTCCGCATTTCGCGATATCGAGCCCGCCCTGCGCCTGCTCGGCCATGGTGGCGATGCCGATGACCTCAAGGCCAGCCTTAATCACGCCGCCGAAGCTGCGGTCAGCGAGGCGGCGCCGATCCTGAAAAAATCGCTGCGCAATATGACGCTGGCCGACGCCAAGGGCATTCTCGGAGGCGGCGAGGATTCCGCGACGCAATTTTTCCGGCGCAGCGCCGGCGATGAACTCAGGAGCCGCTTCAGGCCGATCGTCGCCCGCGCCACCGCGCAAGTGAAGCTTGCCGGACTCTACGACAGGTTCGCCGGCCAGGCGGCCCAGTATGGGCTGCTCGGCGGCAGCGAGACCAACATGAACGACTACGTGACCGACAAGGCTCTCGATGGCCTGTTCATCGTGATGGCCGACGAAGAGCGCGCCATCCGCAAGGATCCGCTCGGCCAGGCGAGCGCGATCATTCGCAAGGTATTCGGCGCGCAATGACCCGTCACACGCGACCGGGCACGCATTTATGAGCGCGAACACGACCAGACAATACCGCCACTACGATCTGATCATGGCCGCGTACGTGTGCATCCTGCTGTGCGCGAACCTGATCGGACCGTCGAAAGTGGCCACCGTGAGGCTGCCCGTCATCGGCGACGTCACTTTCGTCGCCGGCGTCCTGTTCTTCCCGATCTCCTACATTTTTGGCGATATCCTCACCGAAGTGTACGGCTACGCGCGCGATCGGCGCTGCGTGTGGGCCGGGTTTGCCGCCCTCGCCTTTGCGGCATTCATGGCCTGGGTGATCGTGGCCCTGCCGCCAGCCACCGAATGGCGCGACAAGCAGGCCACCGTCGCTGCCATCTTCGGCAACACCTGGCGCATCGTGGGCGCCTCAATCATCGCGTTCTGGAGCGGTTCGCTGGTCAACAGCTACGTGCTGGCGAAAATGAAGATCCGGACCCGCGGGCGCTGGTTGTGGACGCGCATCGTCGGTTCCACGATCTGCGGCGAAGCGGTCGATTCGGGCCTGTTCTACTCCCTCGCCTTCTACGGGTTGTGGGACCCGCAGCTGCTGCTCAGGGTCATGGTGACGCAGTACGTGCTCAAGACCGCCTGGGAAGTCGTCATGACACCGGTCACCTATCGTGTCGTCGCTTTCCTCAAGCGCTCCGAGCAAGAGGATTACTACGACACCGACACCGACTTCACCCCGTTCTCGTTGCGGGCCTGAGTCGGCTGCGCTAGTTGTACCCGCCCGGCGGCGGCTGCACGCGGCCATCGGGGGCAAACAGCTGCGCGATATCCACGGCATCGTAGCGGTAATCGCGGCCGCAGAATTCGCAAGTCACGGTGAGCGCGCCCTCGCTCGCCAGGGCGGCGCGGGCTTCCTCCTCACCGAGCGATCTGACCAGGTTCGAGACGCGCTCCTGACTGCAGCGGCAGGCGAAGTGCACCGGAGTGATGCCGAACACCCGGCAGTCGTGCGCGCCAAATACGCGCCGCAGGGAATCCTCGGCGGCGGCGCTCAGCAGCTGCTCCGGCGAGAGGGAGTCAAGGCCGGAGCTCAGATCCTCCCAGGCCTGCTGCAGCAGCGCGCCGGAGCCCTCGCCGCCGACTGTCGCTGACGGAAGTTTCTGCAGCAGCAGGCCGCCGGCACGCGCGCCATCGGCCGCCAGCATGAGCCGGGTCGGCAACTGTTCCGAGCCCTCGAAGTAGCGCTCCAGGCACGCGGCAAGATTCGCGCCTTCCAGCGGCACGATGCCCTGGTAGTTGGCGCCGGAGGGCTCGGACTGCACGGTGACGACCAGGCGGCCGGTGCCGACCAGTGTGGCAAAGCCGACGGCCTCGCTTGCGTTGAGGTCGTGATGGGCGACGGCACGCAGCTGGAAGCGGTCGCTGCACTGCGCGACCAGGAGCCGGACGCGCCCGCTGCCCGCGAACTGCAGGGTCAGCGTACCCTCGAACTTCAGCGTCGCGGCCAGCAGCACCGCGGCCGTCGCCGCCTCCCCCAGGAGCGAGGCGACCACCGGCGGGTAGCTGCGGCAGGCGCGCAGCTCCTGCCATGCCGGACCCAGGCGCACCCACTGCCCGCGCAGGGGCTGCGCCTCGAGCACAAAGCGGCGCAGTTCGCCAGCCGTCGGGTCCTCAGCCACTGAGCTTTTGCTTCAACAGCTCGTTCAGCCGGCCTGGGTTGGCCTTTCCCTGCGTTGCCTTCATGACTTGGCCCACGAAAAAGCCGAACAGCTTGTCCTTGCCTGCGCGGTAATCGGCCAGCTGCGCGCCGTTCGCCGCCATCACCGTCTCGATCGCCTGCAGGATCGGACCATCGTCGGTGATCTGGCGCAACCCGCGTGCATCGATGACAGCGTCGGCCTCAAGTCCGCCGTCCCACATCGCCTCGAAGACTTCCTTGGCGAGCTTGCCCGAGAGCGTCGCATCCCCGATGCGCCGCAGGAGCGAGGCCAGCGACGCGGCACCCACGCGGCTGGCGCCAATCTCCAGTCCGTCGCGGTTGAGGAACGCGGCCAGTTCACCCCCGACCCAGTTCGCCGCCAGTTTGGGATTCCCCCCCAGCTCGCGCACGACGGCCTCGTAGTAATCGGCCAGCTCGGCGCTCGCGGTCAGCACCTGCGCGTCGTAGCCGGACAGTTCGTACTGAGTGCAGAAGCGCTGCGCCTTATGGTCGGGGAGCTCGGGAAGCTGTGCGGCGAGCGCCTTGACGTAGGCCTCGTCCAGCACCACCGGCAGCAGGTCGGGATCCGGGAAGTAGCGATAGTCGTTCGCCTCCTCCTTGGAACGCATCGAGCGTGTCTCACCGCGCTCCGGATCGTAGAGACGGGTCTCCTGCACCACCTGGCCGCCGGACTCGAGCAGGGCCACCTGACGGGAGACTTCGTGGTTGATCGCCTTCTCGACGAAGCGGAAGGAATTGATGTTCTTCAGCTCGGCACGCGTGCCGAATTTCTCGGCGCCGCGCCGCCGCACCGAGACATTCGCATCGCAGCGGAATGAGCCTTCCTGCATGTTGCCGTCGCAGATGCCCAGATACCGCACCAGCGTGTGCACTTTCTTCATGTAGGCGATGGCTTCGCGGGCCGAGCGCATCTCGGGCTCCGAGACGATCTCGAGCAGCGGCGTACCGGCGCGATTGAGATCGATGCCGGTCAGTCCCGGCAGGCCCTCGTGGAGCGACTTGCCCGCGTCTTCTTCCAGATGCGCGCGCGTCACGGCAATGCGGCGCGCGCTGCCATCGTCCATCACGATGTCCACGTGACCGCCCGCGACGATCGGCAGTTCGTACTGGCTGATCTGGTAGCCCTTGGGCAGGTCAGGATAAAAATAATTCTTGCGCGCAAACACCGAGCGCGGCGCGATGCGCGCACCGATGGCCAGGCCGAACATCACCGCCATGCGCACGGCCGCGGCGTTCAATACCGGCAGCACGCCGGGATACCCCAGGTCGACCAGATCGGCCTGCGCATTGGGGGGCGCGCCATAGGCCGTCGCCGAGCCTGAAAAGATCTTCGAGTGCGTGGCAAGCTGGGCGTGGATCTCCAGCCCGATGACCGTCTCCCAGTCCGTGGACGGCACCATCAGCGGTAGCCCTCCGGTGCGCGCTGGTGCCAGTCGGTCGCCAGCTGGTAGCGATGGGCGATGTTCAACAGCCGCTCTTCGGTGAAATGGGCGCCGATGAGCTGCAGCCCGACCGGCAGCGCGTCGGCGAATCCGCAGGGAATCGACATGGCCGGCAGGCCCGCGAGGTTCGCACCGATGGTGTAGATGTCGTTGAGGTACATCGTCACCGGATCGGAGGTCTTGGCGCCGAGCTCAAAAGCCACCGTCGGCGTGGTCGGGCCGACCAGCACGTCGACCTCGCCAAAAGCGCGCGCGAAGTCATCGACGATCAGCTGGCGCACGCGCTGGGCCTTGAGGTAGTAGGCGTCGTAGTAGCCGGCCGAGAGCACGTAGGTGCCGGTCATGATGCGCCGCTTGACCTCGGCGCCGAACCCTTCCGAGCGCGAGCGCACGTACAGATCCTTGAGATCCCGGGGCTGCTCGCAGCGGTGTCCGAAGCGCACGCCATCGTAGCGCGCCAGATTGGAAGAACATTCGGCCGGGGCCACCACGTAGTAGGTGGGCACCGAGAGCGGGAGATTGGGCAGGCTCATGTCCCGCACTTCAGCGCCCTCGCCGCGCAGCACCTCCAGGGCCGCACGCACGCAGGCGGCGACGTCCGGGTCCAGCCCCTTGTCGAAGCACTCCTTGAGCACCCCCACCTTGAGACCCGCGAGCGGACGCTCGAGAGGGGCGTGGTAATCGGGCACGGCGCGCTCGACGCTGGTCGAATCGCGCTCATCGAACCCGGCCATGGCGCCAAGCAGCAGTGCCGCATCCTCCGCCGTGCGCGCGATCACTCCGGCCTGATCCAGGCTGGAGGCGAAGGCCACGATGCCGTAGCGCGACACGCGGCCATACGTGGGCTTGATGCCGGTCACGCCGCACAGGGCGGCGGGCTGGCGGATCGAACCGCCGGTATCGGTGGCCGTGGCGGCCGGCACCAGCCGCGCGGCCACGGCCGCGGCCGAGCCGCCCGAGGAACCACCGGGCACGCGGGTCGGGTCCCAGGGGTTGCGGACCGGACCAAAATAGCTGGTCTCATTGGACGAGCCCATCGCGAACTCGTCCATGTTGGTCTTGCCCAGCACCACGACGCCGGCCGCACGCAGGCGCGCCACGACGGTGGCATCGTAAGGGGAGACAAAATTCGCGAGCATCTTCGATCCGCAGGTGGTGCGGGAGCCGGCCGTGCAGAAGATGTCCTTGTGGGCAATCGGCACCCCGGTGAGCGGGGGCGCTCCGCCGGCCGCCAGCTGGCGATCCGCGGCGGCGGCGGCCGCGAGCGCCGTCTCGGTATCGACACTGATGAAGGCGTTGAGTGCGCCCTGCGCGCCCTCAATACGCGCGAGCAGGCTGCGCGCCAGCTCGGTGGCGGAAAATTCCCGCTGCTGCAAACCCCGGGAGAGCTGCGCCACTGTCTGCGAATACATACAGCGCTACTCGAGCACTCTGGGAACGAGGTACAGGCCCGCCATTGCCTGGGGTGCGTTGCGCTGGAACAGCTCGTGCCGGTCGCCCTCCGACACCACATCGGGGCGCTGGCGCTGCACCAGCCCTGCCAGGGGATGCGACATAGGTGCCACGGCGCGGGTGTCGGCGTGATCCAGTTCACCGACCAGGGCAATGATTCGCGAGAGGCTGTCGATGTAGGCCGGAACCTCGGACTCGCTCAAGGCCAGCCGGGCCAGCTGAGCGATATTGTCGATGTCGCGGCGGCTCAGACTCATGCTTGTGGCGCTGCAGGTTTTGGGAAAAATGAGCGAGAAATCATACACGTCGCCTTGTGGAATGTCCTCTCGGTTGCTAGATTACCGGGCGCTTTTCTGCCGGCAAACTTAAGGTCCGCCCCGCCCATGTTCAAACGTCTGCGCGGTTATTTCTCCAGCGACTTGTCGATCGACCTGGGCACGGCCAATACGCTTATCTACGTCCGCGACCGGGGCATCGTCCTGAACGAGCCCTCGGTGGTCGCCGTCCAGGATGAACCCTCGCGCGGCGGCAAGATCATCGTCGCCGTCGGCGCCGAGGCCAAGGCCATGATCGGACGCACGCCGGGCCATATTACGGCGGTGCGGCCGATGAAAGACGGCGTGATCGCCGATTTCACCTATACCGAGAAAATGCTCCAGTTCTTCATCAACAAGGTGCACGGGAATCGTTTCCTCAAGCCCTCCCCGCGCGTCCTGGTGTGCGTGCCCTTCGGCTCGACCCAGGTCGAGCGCCGCGCCATCCGCGAATCGGCCGAAGGGGCTGGCGCACGCAACGTCGCGATCGTCAGCGAGCCCATGGCCGCGGCGGTGGGCGCAGGTCTCCCGGTGCAGGAGGCGCGCGGCTCCATGGTCCTCGACATCGGCGGCGGCACCACTGAAGTTGCCGTGCTCTCCCTCAACGGCATCGTCTACGCGAGCTCCGCGCGCATCGGCGGCGATCGCTTCGATGAGTCCATCATGAACTACGTGCGCCGCAACTACGGCATCCTGATCGGCGATGCCACGGCCGAGCGCATCAAGATTGAAATTGGCTCGGCCTATCCGGGCCAACAGGTGCGCGAACTCTCGGTCAAGGGGCGCAACCTGTCCGAAGGCGTGCCCCGCAGCTTCACGCTCAACAGCAACGAGATCCTCGAGGCGCTGCAGGAACCCCTCCAGGGCATCGTCAGCACGGTCAAGCAGGCGCTCGAACAGACGCCCCCCGAGCTCGGTGCCGATGTCGCCGAGCGCGGCATTGTCCTCACAGGCGGTGGCGCGCTGCTGCGCGACATCGATAAGCTGCTCATGGAAGAAACCGGGCTCCCGGTGGTCATCGCCGATGATCCGCTCACCTGCGTGGCACGCGGCGGTGGCCGTATTCTCGAACTCATGGATCAGATGGGCCCAGGTCACTTCGGCCTGGAATAGAGGGCCCCCAATTTGGCCGGTTTCGGCACAAGCGTTGGTCGGCCCATCTACGGGCGCGGGCCTTCTCCGGGACTGCGCTTCACCGTCTACGCCCTGCTGTCGCTGACTCTCATGTACCTCGACCAGCGGGCGCGCTGGTCCGAGCGCCTGCGATTCGGGCTGGCCGCGGTCGCCTATCCGGTACAGGCCGCCGTGAACTCTCCGGCCGCGGCGTGGCATTGGCTGACGGACAGCTTCGCGAGCCGCGCGGCGCTGCGCAGCGAGAACCAGCACCTGCAGGAGCAGCTGCGGGTCCTGCAGCTCGCGGTGCTGCGCCAGCAGGCCCTGGAGCAGGAAAACACCGAGTTGCGCGCCCTGCGTGCCGCCCTGCCACCGCTGGTGAAGAAGTGGCTCGTCGCCGAGGTGATCGAGGTCGAGGCCGTGCCGCTCCGTCAGCGCTTCATCATCAACAAGGGCACGCATGACGGGGTGCACGTGAACCAGGCCGTGGTCGACAGCACCGGAGTGCTGGGCCAGGTGGTGCACGTCGGGCCATGGAGCGCGGAAGTCATCCTGATCACCGATCCTGAGCACGCGCTGCCGGTCCTGATCACGCGCACCGGACTGCGCACCATCGCGGTGGGTTCAGGCAATGCGCACGAACTGCTGTTGAGCTACCTGGCGGCCAACTCGGACGTCAAGAGCGGCGACATGCTCGTCAGTTCGGGACTGGGGGGAGTGTTCCCCGCCGGCTATCCGGTCGGACGCATCACCGGCGTGAGCCGCGAGCCCAGCCAGCTGGTCGCACAGGTCCAGGCCGAACCGCTGGCCAGCATCGATCGCGCGCGCGAGGTGATGCTCATCGAGTTCGACCCGGCCAATCCGGCCGCGCCGCCGGCGGCCCAGGCGCTCAGCGAGGCGGGCCCGCCGGCCCCGGGCGAGAGCGGGCGATGAGCGACCGCGAGAATCTGCTGATCATCCTGCTCACCTCGATCGCCGGTCTGGTGCTGTGCCTGCTGCCGCTGCCGGGCTGGCTGCCGGTGATACGCCCGGCGTTCCTGGTGCTGGCGGTACTCTACTGGTCGACCATGACACCCCTGGTCGCCGGGCTGACGCTCGGCTTCGTGGGTGGACTGGCCCTCGATGTGTTCCAGGGTTCGCTCCTGGGCGAGCACGCCATGGCACTGTCCTTCGTGACTTACCTGGCGATTCGTCTGCACCTGATGATGCGGGCCAAGCCGATCTTTGAGCAGTCCCTGTATGTGTGGCTGGCGCTGATCTGCTACGAGCTGCTGCTCTGGGTGATCGATGGCTGGACGGGCCGCTCCTCCTCCAATCCCCTGCGCTGGGTCCACACGCTCACGGGCGCGCTGATCTGGCCGATCGTGGTCGGCGTGCTGGGCCGCTTCCACTCGGCGCGTTGAGGGGCCCGCTCCCGTGCGCATCAAGGACCAGTGGAATGAACAGCGCATCTACGCCAGCCGCACCTTCGCGGCACTGCTGCTCGTCGGACTGCTGAGCCTCACGCTGCTGGGCAAGCTTATTCACCTGCAGATCGTCCGCCATGAGTATTACCTCGAGCTCTCGCAGGGCAATCGCGTGCGCCAGGACCCGGTACCGGCCAGCCGCGGCCTGATCCTCGACCGGCGGGGCCGCGTGCTGGTCGACAACGAGCCGGCCTTCCAGCTCGAGCTGATTCGCGAGCAGACCCCCGACCTGAACAACACCCTGCAGCGCCTGGCGGCCCTCAACCTGATCAACCACGAGGACATCGAACCGCTGCGCCGCATCATTCACTCGCGCCGCAGTTTCGACAGCGTGCCGATCCGCCTGCGGCTCAGCGATGAGGAGATCGGGCGCTTCGCGGTGCACCGCCATGAGTTCGAGGGCGTGGAGCTGCGGGCGCGCCAGACACGCCACTATCCTTTCGGCGAGCTGGGCGTGCACGCCTTCGGCTATGTCGCCGCCGTGAGCGAGGATGAGCTGGATCGTATCGACCGGCCCGGTTACGCGGGCACGACGCTGATTGGCAAACTGGGTGTGGAAAGCTCCTATGAGACCCAGCTGCACGGGCTGAACGGCTACAGCCAGATCCTGGTCAACGCGCAGGGCCGGTCGGTCAAGTTCCAGGGCGCCTACCAGCCGGAACTGCGCTCCGAAGCGCCGGTGGCCGGCCAGGACCTGGTGCTGGCGCTCGATCTGCCCACGCAGCAGGCGGCGGAACTCGCCCTCGGGGAGCATCGCGGCGCCGTGGTCGCCATCGATCCGGCCAACGGCGATGTGCTGGCGCTGGTGAGCCATCCAGATTTTGATCCGAGCCTGTTCGGACGCGGCCTGACCCGCAGCGAGTACAGCCAGCTGACCGACAACCCCGACAAGCCGCTGCTCAATCGCGCCCTGCGCGGCGCCTATCCTTCCGGGTCCACAATCAAGCCGGTGATGGCCCTGGCGGGCCTGAGCTACCACCTGGTCGATCCCGCCAGGCGCGAATTCTGCAGCGGCAGCTTCCACCTCCCCGGCAGCAGCCACCTGTACCGGGAGGGCAAGGGCGGCAAGCACGGCTCGGTGGATCTGGTCGATGCCATCGCGCGCTCCTGCGACGTCTATTTCTATGGGCTGGCAGCCCAGCTCGGCGTCGACCGCATCGCCGCATTCGCGGCGCAGTTCGGGCTCGGTGCGCTCACCGGCATCGACATCAGCGGGGAAAAGCCCGGGCTCCTGCCGACACCGGCGTGGAAACGGCAGGCCTACAAGCGGCCGCAGGACCAGGTCTGGTATCCGGGCGAGACCGTCAACCTGGGCGTCGGCCAGGGCTACCTCACGGTCACGCCCCTGCAGCTCGCGCACATGGCCAGCGTGCTGGCGGCGCGCGGCACGAGTTTCCGTCCGCGCCTGGTCCTGGGCGCGCGCGACGCGTCGGGCAAGATCATCACCCAGGCGCCCGTGGCGAGCGCAGGCGCCACGGGCGTCAGCGATGAGAACTGGGCGTTGATGCTGCGCGGCATGATCGGGGCCACCACCTACGGCACGGCCGCTGCCGTCAGCAAGGACGCGCGCTACAGTATTGCCGCCAAGACCGGTACGGCGCAGGTCTACACCGTGGCACAGAACGCCCGCTACAACGAGAAGACCGTGGCAGAACGCTTGCGCGATCACGCCTGGTTCATCGCCTTCGCCCCGGCCGAGGCGCCGCGTATCGCGGTGTGCGTGCTGGTGGAAAATGGCGGCTTCGGTGCCAGCGCCGCCGCGCCCATCGGCCGGCGCGTGATGGACGCCTATCTGCTCGACGGACTGCCCGCCGCTGCGGGCGGGAGCGCCACCCCATGATCCTGAATGATCTGCGCGATTCGGCCGCGCGCCGCACGCTCGGCGCCACGGCACGGCTCCTCTCGGCCCTGAAGCTCGACGGCCCACTGCTCGTGGCGCTAGGGCTGCTCGCCGTCTACGGACTGCTGGTGCAGTACAGTGCTTCGGGCCAGAGCCTCGAGACCATCGCGCGCACGCTGCTGCGCATCGGGCTCGGCACCATGGCAATGATCGGCCTGGCGCACAGCAACCCGAATTTCCTGCGCGGCATCGCGCCCTGGCTCTATGGCGCGGGCATCGTGCTGCTGCTGATCGTCGATGCGATCGGCTACGTCGGCAAGGGCGCGCAGCGCTGGCTCGATCTGGGCCTGATCCGCTTCCAGCCCTCGGAGATCATGAAACTCGCGGTTCCGATGCTGGCCGCATCGCTCATGCACGAGCGTCGCCTGCCGCCGGACTGGCGGAGCCTGCTGCTGCTGGCGGCGATCATCCTGGTCCCGGTTGGCCTGGTCGCCCCGCAGCCCGACCTCGGCACCGCGCTGCTGATCTTCGCCGCCGGCGCCCTGGTGGTGCTGATGGCCGGCCTGCAGTGGCAGGTGATCGGTGGCTTGGCGGTGGCCGGCGCGGGCGCCGCGGCCTTCGGCTGGAAATTCCTGCACGATTACCAGCGCCAGCGGATCCGCATCTTCCTCGACCCGCAGTCCGATCCGCTCGGCTCGGGCTACCACATCATCCAGTCGCAGATCGCGATCGGCTCGGGGGGCCTGTTCGGCAAGGGCTGGATGAACGGCAGCCAGGCACAGCTGGATTTCCTGCCGGAGCGCTCCACCGACTTCATCTTCGCAGTCATCGGCGAGGAATTCGGGCTGCTCGGCCTGATCGTGCTGCTGCTGCTGTATCTGTTCATCGTGTCGCGATCGGTCTTTCTGGCGACCCAGACCAGCGGCACTTTTGCGCGGCTCCTGGCCTCGAGCCTCGCGCTGACCTTTTTCGTGTACGTGTTCATCAATGCGGGCATGGTCAGCGGACTGTTGCCGGTGGTGGGCGTGCCGCTGCCGTTGATCAGCTACGGCGGGACCTCCGTCGTGACGCTGCTGGCGGGCTTCGGTATCCTGATGGGACTGCACTCCCACCGGAAACTCGTCAACTCGTGATACTGCGCCCGCTGCCGCTGCTGCTGATCTGCACGCTGCTGCCGGCGCGCTCGCCGGCCGCGCCGGAAACTGAGCCCGCGCCGCCCGCCGAGCGCGTTGTGTCCGGCCACACGCGCTTCGATCTCGAGCGCACCGACATCACCGCTTTCGTGGATCGCCTCGTCTCCCGCGGGTTCGATCGCGCCGCCGCCTTCGCGCTGCTCGCCCGGGCCGAGCCGCAGCCTGGGATCATCGAGGCCATGAACCGGCCGGCGGAAAAGGCCCTGGCGTGGTGGGAGTATCGGGCGCGCTTCCTGACTAGCGAGCGCATCGATGCCGGCGCCAGGCTCTGGCGCGAACACCGCGAGTTGCTCGACGCGATCGCGATGGAGCGGCACGTGCCGCCGGAATACCTGCTCGGCATCATCGGCATCGAGACTTCCTTCGGGCATATCACCGGCCGCTACCGCGTGCTCGATGCGCTGACGACGCTCGCCTTCGATTTTCCGCCGCGCGCCGACTACTTCCAGCAGGAGCTCGAGCAGTTCATGCAGCTCAGCCGCGATGGCGAGCTCGACCCGGTCACGACGCTGGGCTCCTACGCCGGCGCGATGGGCGTGACGCAGTTCATGCCTTCGAGCTTCCGGCGCTACGCGGTCCACGAGGGCGGCACCGGTCATAGTGATCTGTGGAACGATTGGGCCGACATCTTCGCCAGCGTCGCCAATTACCTCCAGGAGCATGGCTGGGCGGACGGCCAGCCCGTGCTCGCCGAAGCTGAACTCGGTGACGCGCCGCCGCCGGCGCCGGGTGCGAACCTCGCCCTCAGCGACACGCTCGGAGCGCTGCGCAGCCGCGGCATGCGCGCGGCAAGCCTGCTGGGCGACGACACGCCCTGCATGCTGATACCGGCTGCGCTGGAGTCCGGCACGAGCTACCGGGTTGGATTCCAGAACTTCTACGTCATCACGCGTTACAACCGCAGCCCGCTCTACGCGATGGCCGTGCACGACATGGCGCAGGCGCTCGCGGCGCGGGTCCTCGCCACGGACGCGCCCTGATGGCCGTGCCGCGTGTGGCTGCGCTCGTCGCGGCCAGCGCCGGATCGCTCCTGCTCGCCGCCTGCGCCTCGGCCCCGCGACGCGCCGTGCGTGCTCCCGCAGCGCCAGACCGCGTCGCCACCCCAGACGCCGTGCCACGCGCCGAGCCGCGCAGCAGCCACGGCAACCCGCCCTACTACGACGTGAACGGTCGCCGCTACCAGGTGCTCGCCAG
>Ga0209179_1000030_pt1 | contig 34481 bp, 20 predicted proteins | sample Rivendell_Oct201_11_FD_188352 | JGI IMG/M metagenome (GOLD analysis project Ga0209179, IMG submission 188352) | Vadose zone soil microbial communities from the Eel River Critical Zone Observatory, Northern California, USA -... | ecosystem: Host-associated > Plants > Roots > Rhizosphere > Soil ...
CGGCCTGGGCGGATTCGCCAGCGGTACAGTCGGCCAGGCTAATACCCGACGCTATCACGGACTGCTGGTGGCGTCGCTCAAGCCACCGCTCGAGCGCGTCCTGATGGTGGCCAAGGCGGACACCCTGGTGCGATATCGCGGAGCGACCCACGCGCTCGCATGCAACGAATTTTCCGACGGAACGATTGCGCCGCACGGCTACCAGCGGCTGGCGGCCTTTCATCTTGAGGGCACCATTCCCGTCTGGACGTATGCGATTGGCGATGCGTTGCTGGAGATTCGCATCTGGATGGCGCACGGCCACAATACGACCCACGTGCAATACCGCCTGTTGCAGGCGGCCACGGCGCTGGGCCTGGAGATCACGCCGTTGTGCACCTACCGGGATTATCACGCGCACTCACGCGGCAGCCGCGCCTTTGGCGTCCAAGCGGGGAATTCGGCGTGCACGATCACCGCATTTGAGGGGGCACGCCCCTACACTTTGTCGCTTGACCGTGGGCAATTTCGGGCCGAGTCGGACTGGCACTGGAACTTCCATCATCGCGTGGAGGCAGAGCGGGGACTGGACAGCGATGAAGACCTGTTCCGCCCGGGAACATTTCACGCCGAGCTGTCGCCTGGCGAAACGCTAACGCTGACCATGAGCGCCGAGCCGCAGCCGGCGCCGCCCTCGCTGCGCGAGGAAATGGCGCGCCAGAGTGCGCTGCTATCGGCATTGCCGGCAACGACGCCGGCCTGGGTGCGCCAGCTGACCCTTGCCGCGGATCAGTTTCTGGTCGCTCGCGGCGGTGGCAATGCAACAGCGACGGGCACTACCGTCATTGCCGGATATCCCTGGTTCGGAGACTGGGGACGCGACACCATGATTGCCCTGCCCGGCCTGGCGCTGGCGACCGGACGCCATGCCGAAGCGGCTTCCATCCTTCGGACTTATGCGTCCCACCTGAGCCAGGGCATGCTGCCGAACCGCTTTCCCGACGGCAATGAGCCACCCGAATACAATACAGTCGACGCGACGCTGTGGTACTTCCATGCTCTCGCCGAGTATTACGCGGCGACCAAGGATCTCGCGCTGGTGCGTGAGCTGTATCCGGGGCTCTGCGATATCATCGACTGGCACCAGCGCGGCACCCGCTTTGGCATCCAGGTGGATCCCGCCGACGGGCTGTTGCGCGCCGGCGAGTCCGGCGTGCAGCTCACCTGGATGGACGCCAAGGTGGGCGATTGGGTCGTGACCCCGCGGACGGGCAAAGCGGTGGAGATCAATGCACTGTGGCACTACGCGCTGGTGCAGATGCAGGCCTGGGCCCGCAAGTTCGCTGACCATGCGGCATCGCGCCGCTTTGGCGCTGCCGCCCGCACGGCAGCCGATTCGTTTCGCGCTGCCTTCTGGTGCGAGACTCGCAGCTGCCTGTACGACGTGATCGACGGCCCGGATGGCGAACTCGTCAACGGGCGACGCGTCGATTCGAGCATGCGCCCGAACCAGCTGTTCGCCGTGTCGCTGGGTACGGACCTGCTGCAGCCGGACCAGCGACGCGCGGTCGTCGATGCCTGCTCCACCCTGCTGCTGACACCGCTTGGTCTGCGCTCCCTCGAAGCTGCGCACCCCGCCTACGTCGCGAACTACCGGGGCGGCCCGCAGGAGCGCGACGCGAGCTACCACCAGGGCACGGTGTGGAGCTGGCTGCTGGGCCCTTTTGCGATCGCACATCAGCGGGTATACGGCAACACCGCGCACTCACTCGCCCTCCTCGACGGCGTTGCCGCGCACCTCGCGGAGGCCTGCATCGGTACAATCAGTGAGATCTTCGACGGCGCTGCCCCGCATGCCGCACGCGGGTGCTACGCCCAGGCCTGGAGCGTCGCCGAGACACTGCGCGCCTGGCATCGGTTGAACGGCGCGCAAACCCAGCAACTCAATGACAGGAAGGTACCTCATGTCCGCAGACACGGCTGAACACAAGCGCCTGGATGCCGAGTCGGCGTACGGCGCGGCCTGGAAGCAGTGGGGCCCATATCTCTCCGAGAGGCAGTGGGGCACGGTGCGCGAGGACTACAGCGAGTACGGCACCGCCTGGGACTACTTTCCGCACGATCACGCCCGCAGCCGCGCCTATCGCTGGGGAGAGGATGGAATCGGCGGTGTCAGCGACGTGCACCAGCGCCTGTGCCTGTCGTTGGCGCTGTGGAACACGCACGATCCCATTCTCAAGGAACGGCTTTACGGACTCACCAACGGGGAAGGCAACCACGGTGAAGACGTCAAGGAACTCTACTACTACCTCGATGCCACGCCTTCCCACTCCTACCTGAAGATGCTTTACAAGTACCCGCAGCGGGAATTTCCGTACGCGCAGCTGCTGGAGGAAAACCGCCGCCGCGGGATTTCCAAGCCGGAGTTCGAGCTCATCGACACTGAGGCATTCGCTGACGACCGTTATTTCGACGTGGTGATCGAATATGCCCAGGCCGGGCCGGAAGACATCCTGATGCGGGTGACCGCGCACAACCGCGGACCCGAGGCGGCGCCTCTGCACCTGCTGCCCCAGCTGTGGTTTCGCAATACCTGGAGTTGGGACGCCGGAGCGCACAAGCCGCAGCTGCGCATGGCGCAGCACATCGCGGTCGAAGTGGATCACCCGCAGTTGGGCGGTCGCTACCTGTACGCGGACGGGACACCACGCGCGGCCCTGTTCTGCGACAACGACTCCAATGCCGGCCGGCTGTGGGGCGATGATTCGAAGACGGGATACTGGAAGGACGGCATCCATGAATATGTGGTCGCGGGCCGCGAGCAGGCGGTCAATCCAGGGCAGACCGGCACGAAAGCGGCCCTCTGGTTCGCGCTGGAGATCCCGGCGCGCGGCGCGCAAACCATCCAGCTGCGCCTCTCACCGCGTGCGATCGAGCGCCCATTTGCCGGCTTTGACCGGGTGTTCTCCGCGCGCATCCGGGAAGCCGACGAATTTTATGCCCATTTGCAGACCGGCATTGAAAGCGTCGATGCCCGCCGCGTACAGCGGCAGGCCTTCGCCGGCATGATCTGGAGCAAACAGTATTTCCACTACGATGTGCCGCGGTGGATCAAGGGTGATCCGACGCAACCCGCGCCGCCCGCTGCCCGACGGCACGGCCGCAACCATGAATGGATGCACCTCAATAACGCCGACATCATTTCGATGCCGGATAAATGGGAATATCCGTGGTATGCCGCCTGGGACCTGGCCTTTCACTGCCTCCCCCTGGCCCACCTGGACAGCGCCTTTGCCAAGGAGCAGCTGCTGCTGCTCACGCGCGAGTGGTACATGCACCCGAATGGCCAGATGCCCGCCTATGAGTGGGCCTTCGGCGACGTCAATCCGCCAGTGCACGCCTGGGCCACCTGGCGTGTGTACCAGATCGACCGCAATCACAACCACGGCCGCGGCGATCTGGCCTTTCTTGAGCGCATCTTCCACAAGCTGATGCTCAATTTCACCTGGTGGGTGAATCGCAAGGACACCGAGGGACGCAACGTGTTCCAGGGCGGGTTTCTCGGCCTGGACAATATCGGGGTGTTCGATCGCAGCGCCGAGCTGCCGACCGGCGGGCACATCGACCAGGCGGACGGGACCAGCTGGATGGCCATGTACGCGCTCAACCTGATGCGCATGGCCCTGGAACTGGCCCAGCACAATCACGTGTACGAGGATGTCGCCACCAAATTCTTCGAGCATTTCCTGAGCATCGCCGAAGCGATGAGCAATATCGGGGATGAAGGCATCGGCCTGTGGGATGACGAGGACAAATTCTTCTATGACGTGCTGCATCTGCCCGACGGCTCGATGACACCGTTGAAGGTTCGCTCGATGGTGGGACTGATCCCGCTATTTGCCGTGGAAACGCTGGAACCGGAGCTGCTCGATCGGGTACCGGAATTCAAGCGCCGGTTGGAGTGGTTCCTCGCCTACCGGCCGGATCTCGCCTCCCTGGTATCGCACTGGAATGAAGAGGGCCGTGGCAACCGTCGGCTGCTGTCCCTGCTGCGCGGCCACCGCATGAAGCGTCTGCTGAAGCGCATGCTGGATGAGACAGAGTTCCTCTCGCCCTATGGAATCCGCGCCCTCTCGCGCGTCCACGCCGCTTCGCCCTACAGCTATCACGTCAATGGCATGGATCTGCAGGTGGGCTATCAGCCCGCGGAATCTGACTCCGGACTGTTCGGGGGCAATTCAAACTGGCGCGGACCGGTCTGGTTTCCGGTCAATTTCCTGCTGATCGAATCGCTGCAGAAATTCCACCACTACTACGGCGATGAGTTCCGCGTCGAATGCCCGACGGGTTCCGGAATCCTGGTCACCCTGGAGGAGGCGGCGAGTGAACTGGCAAGCCGCCTGACCCGCATATTCCTGCGTGACGACAGTGGCGCGCGGCCGGTGTACTCGGACCACCCGCGCATGCAGCAGGACGCTCACTTCCGGGATCATGTGCTCTTCTATGAGTATTTCCATGGCGACAGCGGGCGCATCGCACCAGACCGGCTGGACAGGACTGGTGGCCAAGCTCCTGATGCCGCGCTATCAGCAGGCGCGGACCGCGCACGCCGACTCGACGGCACCCGTCGAGACGGCCGGGACCCTGCCGGACGCACCGGCCGCCGCCATCGCCAACAGCCGCACCTCTAGCCCTAAGACCACGCTCACCTGAAGGAATCGCCATGGACGCTCCCAGCCGCTACCAATACCTGCCTGCTCCCGTCATGCCGCGCGTGCCGCCCCAGAAGCTGCTGCTGGGCCAGAAGGCCATGGTCACCGGCGCCAGCTCCGGCATCGGGCGCGCCATTGCCATTGCGCTCGGTGACGCGGGAGCGGACGTCGTTGTCAACTATGCCTCGGGCGAAGAGAAAGCCCGCGGCGTGGTGGACGAGCTGTCGGCAAAGGGCGTCAAGGCTCTCGCGGTGCGCGCCGACGTGGGTGACGAGGAACAGGTCGAGGCCATGTTCCGCCGGGCCATCGAGGAGCTTGGCACCATCGACATACTGGTCAACAACGCCGGGCTGCAGCAGGACGCCCCGTTTCATGACATGACCCTGACGCAGTGGAATCGCGTCATCAACGTCAATCTGACGGGACAATTCCTGTGCTCGCGCGCGGCGGTGCGCGAGTTCCGCCGGCGCGGTGTTCGCCCGGAAGTCTCGTGCGCGGCCGGCAAGATCCTGTGCATCAGCTCCGTTCACGAGGTCATTCCCTGGGCGGGACATGTCAACTATGCCGCGTCCAAGGGTGGTGTCATGCTCATGATGAAGAGCATTGCCCAGGAGGTCGCGCCCCACCGCATCCGCGTCAATTCCATCTGCCCGGGTGCCATCCGGACGCCCATCAACATGGAGGCCTGGGATACCCCTGAGGCCTACACGGAGCTCCTGAAGCTGATTCCCTACAAACGCATCGGCGAAGCCGAGGAAATCGGTCGCGCCGCGGTGTGGCTGGCCTCGGATTATGCCGACTATGTCCACGGCGTCAGCCTGTTCGTCGACGGCGGCATGACGCTGTACCCCGGCTTCGAAACCGGCGGCTGAAGTCATGCCCGACGACTCGCGCAGCGCACGGCTTGCAGATCACCTGCCGGAATACCTGATTGAGGCCCTGGGCCTCGGACTGTTCATGGTGTCAGCCGGCGCGATCTCGACCGCGCTCGAAGCGCCGGCATCATGGCTGCGGGCGGCGGTTACGGATGGTGGGGTTCGTCGTGCTCTGGCGGGCCTCGCCATGGGCCTCACGGCCATCGGGTTGATCTATTCGCCCTGGGGGCGGCGCTCCGGCGCACACCTGAATCCGGCCGTGACGCTCGCCTTCCTGCGCATGAACAGGATGCGCCCGCTGGACGCGCTGGGCTACATCGTGGCGCAGTTCTGCGGCGGACTGGTGGGGGTGTTCGCCGTACGCCTGTTGCTGGGCGCCGGCTTTAGCTCGCCACCCGTCGCGTGGGTGGTGACGCTCCCCGGCAGCGCGGGTACGCTTGTGGCCTTCGTGGCCGAGTGCGTTATTTCCGCGGGACTGATGTACACCGTGCTGCGTGTTTCGGCCTCCCGGCGCTTTGCCGCCTGGACGGGGGTCGCAGCTGGAGTACTCATCGCGCTCTATGTGACTTTCGAGGCGCCGCTTTCCGGAATGAGCATGAACCCGGCGCGGAGCTTCGCCTCGGCCGCACCGGCCGGGATTTGGCAGCACTTGTGGATCTACTTTGTTGCTCCAGTCCTCGGCATGCAGGCCGGGGCCCAGTTGCATCTGCTGCGCCACGGCCGCACCGCCTGTGCAAAGCTGATGCATACGCCGCTTGAGCGCTGCATTCACTGCGGCTTCGAGCCCGCAGCCGACGGGCTCGTAGCGGCTTCCGCTTCGACCCTGCAGGATCCCGCATGAGTGCGGCACCCTACGACGCGATCATCGTCGGCTCTGGCGCCGGCGGCGCCGCCGCAGCCTATCGCATGGTCAAGGGCGGCCTGCGTGTGCTGCAACTGGAAAAGGGTCCCCATCTGCCCGTCGATGGCAGCACACTCGATATTGAGCGCGTGGTTCACCGCGGGGAATTCCTGGCCCGGGAGCCGTGGGTGGACGGCCGGGGTGGTGCGCTGGAGCCCGAGGAGCACATCAACGTTGGCGGCAAGACCAAGTGGTACGGCGCTGCCCTGCTGCGCTTCTCCGCCGCGGAGTTCTCGGCCGAGCCGGGATACAGTTGCCGCGGATGGCCCCTCGCCTACGATGATCTGGCGCCCTACTACGCCGAGGCCGAATCCCTGCTCGGGGTACGGAGCCTCGCGGCGGAGCCTGGCCTGGCGCGCATTCTCGGGCGCCTGTGCGGCCCGCGCAGCCCCTGGCAGAGCGCGTCCATGCCGATGGCGCTTGCGCCCGACATTGAGCAGTTTCCGCGGGAGGCGGCGCACTTCGATGGCTTTGCCTCGGTTCGAAACCTGAAGGGCGAAGCCGACCGGTCCCTGATCCGGCTGCTCGCTGACGATGCACGCTATACGCTGTTGACCGGAGCCGAAGCCATCGGGCTGTGCGCCGCACCCGGCGCCGCCAAGCGCATCACCGGCGTGCGGCTCGCGGATGGCCGTGAATTCCACGCCGACTGCGTCGTCCTCGCCGCCGGCGCCCTGCACTCGCCACGTCTCCTGGCACGGCACCTGGACGCAAGCGGCCTCGCCGGCAGTCTGCCGATGGCAAACAATGTCGGACGCAATCTCAAGCTGCATCTGCTGACGGCCCTGGTGGCGATCGGCGCCCGGTACCAGAAAGATCTGATCCGCAAGACCCGGCTGCTGACACACCGCGACTATCCCCATTCCAGTGCGCAGCCGCTCGGCTTTGACGGCGAACTCATCGCCACGCTGATCCCGGATTTCGTGCCCGGCATCGCGCGGCGCGCCCTGGGCGCGCGTGCCTATGGCTTCTTTCTGCAGACGGAGGATGGTTCGGATCCACGCAATCGTGTCCTGGAGCGCCGCACCGGTGCCCGCATCGAGCGTGTATTCGACTACGAAGCCGGGAGGCTTGCCGCCGCGTCGCGCGAGCACCGACACTTTACCCGTGCCCTGCAGCGCTCGCTGCTCGCCGCCGGACTGCTCGCCATCGGCAAACGCGTAGGCCTCTCCGGTACGGCCCACGCCTGCGGAACTCTGGTCTGTGGCACCGATCCTCTGGATTCGGTGGTGGACGCCGAGGGCTGCGTACATGGCCTGAGTGGACTCTACGTGGCGGACGGCAGCGTATTGCCGCGCAGCAGCCGCGTAAACCCGGCCCTCAGCATCTACGCCTGGGGCCTGCGCCTTGGCGCCCGGATCGCGGGCCCACTGCACCGCTCGCAACATGCTGTCGAAGCGCTGTCATGAGGGTGCTGCGCGTAATGCTGCTGGCTCTCGCCGCCTGCCTTTCCGGAGCGGTAGCGGCCGCCGAGGGCGTCACGGCGGTGGACTCGGTGGGCATTCCGGTTTCCGATCTGGCCCGCGCGGAGGCGTTTTATACGCAAGTGCTCGGCTTCTCCAGGCTGTCCGAGCGCGAGGTGGCCGGCGAGGCCTACGAGCAGCTGTTTGGTGTCTCCGGGTTGCGGCTGCGCGTTGCGCGGCTGCGCCTGGGCGAAGAAGACATCGAGTTGATGGAGTTTCTCACTCCGCGCGGCCGACCCATTCCGCTCGATTCGCACAGCAACGACGGCTGGTTCCAGCACATCGCCATCATCGTGAGCGACATGGATGGGGCTTACGCACGGCTGCGGCAGTTCAAGGTCGAATCCGTATCGAGCAGCCCGCAGCGCCTGCCCGACTGGAACCCCAATGCCGGTGGGATCCGCGCCTTTTATTTTCATGACTTGGAAGGCAATACGCTGGAGGTACTGCAATTCCCGTCCGGCAAGGGCGCGGCGAAGTGGCAGCGACGCGACGGTACACTGTTCCTCGGGATCGACCACACCGCGATCAGCGTGGCCAGCACCGAGGCCAGCCTGGGCTACTACCGTGACGAACTCGGCTTGCAAGTCAGCGGCAGCAGCGACAATTATGGCACCGAGCAGGAGCAGCTGAACCACGTATCGGGTGCGCACCTGCGCATCACCGCGCTGCGCGCCGCCCGCGGCCCTGGAGATGAGTTGCTGGAATACCTGACGCCACGCGATGGCCGGCCGATGCCGCCCGACACGCAGGCCCCGGACCACTGGTATTGGCAAGTGAATATGCAGACGCAGGCACCGGCGGCCATGCTCGCCACGGCGATCGGCCGGCATACGCCGGTCGTGTCCGGCACGCTGGTGGCGTTGCCGGATTCGGCACTGGGATTCCACGGGGCTTTCATCCTGCGCGACCCCGACGGGCACGCTTCACTCATCGAGGACCGGCGCTGAGCTGAGAATGGAAACGTGATTCCCAGTTCCACCCATCGCGCGTTGCCCCCGGATCGGGGGCTCTCATGGCTGTCGCGCCCGCTCGGGGCCCACGCCGAGTTGTTCCGGCTGCTGCGCGCCGTCGGCTGGCCTTTGCTTGATCTGGCCGTGCGCATCGGCCTGGCTCAGAGCTTCTTCATATCCGGTGTCCTGAAGGTGTCCAATTGGACCACCGCCGTGGAACTGGCCACCAATGTGTATCCGGTCAGCTGGATGGATCCGGCCACGGCCGCCTATCTCGGCGCTGCCATCGAACTGATCGGTTCGGCCCTGTTCACCTTGGGATTGCTCACGCGCTACGCCGCATTTTCCATGCTGGCCCTCACCGTCGTCGTGCAGGCCAGTTACAACGCGAATGACAGCCAGCTGTTCTCGGCCGCCCTGTTCGGCTGGTACGTGTTCCGCGGCGCGGGGCCCGTCTCGCTCGATTCGCTCCTTGCTCGTGGCCTGGCCGACAGTGCACTGCCCCTCGCAGCCCAGATTGCGGCCGCATCCGCCTGGGTCACGGCGCGACTGGCGCCGATCTATCTGTCTTTGATTCGAATCTGGCTGGCCATCGCCTTGTTGGTGGTTTGGGTCCAGACCGTGCTTCCCTCCCATCTGCCGCTGGTCCGCTGGCCACTGTGGCTGCCGGTCCGAACGATGCAGATCTGGCCCACGGCATTGCTGTTGTGCGGCGGCCTGCTGCTGCTCCCAGGATTGCTCACCCGGTATGTCGCCATCGCCCTGGCGGTGGCCAGCGCCGCCGCGGCGATGTCGATGCCGGCGGCGGCCGACGGGATTCTGTTGTTCGCCACGCTCGCCGTGCCGGCCCTGTTCGGTGCCGGCATCCTGTCGGCCGACGCGCTCGCCTGGCTGAGCCTGCGACGCCGATTTCCGGAACTCCAGGGCAAGCCGGCCTTCGACCTCGCGGGCCTGCCACGTGTGGTGATCGTCGGTGCCGGTTTTGGCGGCCTGGCCTGCGCGGCGGCACTGCGGCGCGTGCGCGCCTCCGTCACACTCATCGACCGGGGTAACTACCACCTGTTCCAGCCGCTCCTGTACCAGGTGGCCACGGCCGCCTTGTCGCCGGGCGACATCGCTGCACCCATCCGCCCGCTGTTTCGCGACAATTTCAATACCCGGGTGCTGCTCGGGACGGTCACCGGCGTCGACACCACCCGCCAGCAAGTGCTGGTCGGCTCCAAGGAAATTCCCTACGACTACCTGGTGCTGGCGACCGGCGCCGCACACAGCTACTTTGGAAAAGATCAGTGGCAACCCTACGCACCGGGCCTGAAGCGGATTGAGGACGCGACGGCAATCCGGCGCCGGCTGCTGACCGCGTTCGAGCTCGCCGAATCCACGGACGATCCGGCCGAACGCGACGCGCTCCTCACCTTCCTGATCGTCGGTGGCGGGCCCACCGGGGTCGAACTTGCCGGTGCGATCGCCGAGCTGGCGCGGTTTGGCATGGAAATGGAGTTCCGGAATTTCGACCCGGCCCAGGCGCGCGTGATCCTGGTGCAGTCGGCGGCCCGCATCCTGCCCAGTTTTGCCGACGATCTGGCGGGCATCGCCCAACGCTCACTGGAACGGCTGGGGATCGAGGTGCTGACGGGAAGCCGGGTGGAAGGCATCGACGCTGAAGGTGTGCTCGTAAGCGGCAAGCGAATTCTCGCTCGCACGGTCCTGTGGGCCGCCGGCGTCATGGCTTCGCCGGCGGCAAGCTGGCTCGGCAAGGAGATGGATGCGGCGGGCCGGCTGGTCGTTGAGCCGGACCTCAGCGTGCGCGCGCTGCCCAATGTGTACGCCATCGGCGATACGGCCCTGTCGAAGGCCTGGGCCGGAAAGCCGGTACCTGGATTGGCGCCGGCGGCCAAGCAGGGCGGCAGCTATGCGGCGCGGGCAATCGCCGCGCGCCTGCGCGGGGAAGCGGCGCCCGGCCCGTTCGTCTATCGACACCGGGGTAGCCTCGCCACTATCGGGCGCAAATCCGCCGTGGCCGATTTCGGCCGAATCAAGCTGTGGGGGGCTCCGGCCTGGTGGCTCTGGGGACTGATCCATGTTGGCTTCCTGGTCGGACTGCGCAACCGCGTCGCGACGATGATCAACTGGTTCTGGGCCTACCTGACCTTCGGCGGGGGCATTCGTCTCATCACGGGCGGCGACGCACCTCGCGAAACGGGCGGCTGATATGCCCGCTCATGTCAACGCCATCCACTGTGCGCACCCGTCCATTCGTATTGACGTCCAGTTGCTGGTCAGCCGAATTGGTCGTATTCGAAGTTGGCTGGCTTGTCCTTCTTCGTCGAGCCGAGGGAATAGAGCAGACCGAAGTAAAGGACCCGGCCCCGGACGGTTCGCAAGTAGTCGCCCGTAAATGCCGGGGTACGCTCGAGTCTCTCGAAGCGCTGTCCGTTGAAAACATCCGATACGGTGATGATCGCAGTGAAGTCCGGTTTCAGCTGGCGCCTGTAGCCGACGTTTACAATGTTGATGGCGCTGATGTACCCCTGGGGGGTCAAGTGCTTGTCAGTGCGGGTGAAAAGCAGCTGCGCCGAATCCGTGGACGTCGGGCGGTAGTCGAATTTCAGTTTGGCGTCGATTCCGGTCGTCGACTGCAGCCCCGGAAAACCAAGCGCAGTTGCATCGATCTGGCCGTAGAAGAGGTTTCCGCTCAGGGTGTAGGCGAGCTTTGAGATTAAATGTCCCGACCGGGCGAACTCAATTCCGCCAGAGTCGTTCTTTGGCAGATTGGCCTTCGTCGAGAGTGAGAGGCCATTACCGAGGTATTCGGTCACGTCGGTCACGCTGTCCTTGTTGCGGCGGTAATAGGCCGTCAGCTGGTAAGCGAGGCCCTTTCCCTCGAACCCATAGCCGATTTCGTAGGACTGCGTGTACTGGGGTCGCAGATTTGAGTTGCCGGCACGCAGGTTCGGCGTGTACTCATAGTCCACGTAAGGGTTCAGATTGGCAGGGTCCGGGCGGCTCACCCGCCGGCTCGCGCCGAATGAAAGTGTCGTCTCATCCGACAGGCTGCGATTGATGTGGAGGCTTGGGTAGATCCTGAAATAGCTTCCACTGCTCGCCACCTTGTCCGTCAGCTGCTGCGCGTCAGTGTGGGTCAGCTCTGCCCGCAAGCCAGCAAGCCAATTCCAGACACCGACGCTCCTCTGATAGCTCGCGTAGCCCGCGTTGATCTGCTGTTGGAACTGGAAGTCATTGGTGACGTTGGGGTCCGGGACCTGAGCGCCGGTCACCGGATCGACGTTATTGCCAGCATTCGCGAAGCGGTAGTCGTCCTGCTGAAAGGCGTAGCCCAGCTTCAGGGAGCGCGTCTGCGAATACGGCAAGGCGTAGTCGGCCCCCAACTCCGTTGTCTCGTGATTCTCGCGAAGACTCAGATTATTGAAGTAGCGAGCCGCTGGGGGGATGAACGAGTCGTTGGTGTAATCGTAATGTTCACGCTGGTGCGAGATTGAGCGATGCACCGAGAGTTCCAGTTCTTCTCCCGTCCGGCTGAGCTTGCGCGTAAGTCCCAGTCTCTCGTCGTAGTCTGCTTCGGGATCATGGCCGGAGCTCAGACGCTGAGTCGAGCTTGTGAGAGCGCCCGAGGGCGTGCCGCTCTCGTTGAGCTGTGTGTAGGTGCGGAGGCCACCACGCTCGGTCCACGACACCGACCCGCTGATCGACTGACGGTCGCTCAATGCGTACTTGGCCGACAGGGCGGCCGTCGGCACCTGGCGGCGTACCCGTTCGGTGAGGGTACTGTCGCTGTCGGACACCTGCCCCGTGGTCGGGTCCGTCGCCTGCACCGTCGATGCCAGGCGTCGCTGGCGGTAGTCCTGGCGGAAGCCTGCACTCGCCGAGGCGGTCAGTGCCTCGGAGCCGTAGCTGCTGCTCACGCCGGCCACCGATCGTCCACCGCTGCCAAGACTACCCTGGAGTGAACCCGCGAACCCTTCAGGGCGCTTCTTTCGAGTGATGATATTGATGACGCCAGCGGCGCCGTCCGCCTTGAACTGCGCGGGCGGGGTCGTGATGACCTCGATCCGCTCGATGTCCTTGGCGGGCATGGACTGCAGGTTGTCCCCGGCCGCCGAGCCGCCGAACTGCGCCGAAGGCTTGCCGTCGATCAGGATGAGCACATTGCTGTCTCCGCGCAGCGAGACGTTACCATCGGGGCTCACGTCCACGGACGGAATCGCGCTCAGTACGTCACTCACGGTACCGAAGGTGGATTGCACGTCTGTTGCGACGCTGTACACCTTTCGGTCGATCATTGTTTCGACGGTCAACGCCTGGGCCGTGACAGTGATGGTCTCGGGCGAAGGGTCTGCCGCCTGTGCAGCTGGGCAGGCAATGGCGAGCGCAAGGAGTCCGGCCCAGCAACGACGCCTTCCAACCCTACGGTCACCAGGAGCGGAGCGCAAAAGCAACTATGCGGCCCCGACAGTTAACTCGCGGCGGCTATTGCCTTGAGTTGTCGGGTTTCTCATTGACAGCCTCGGAAAATTCCTGCCGCGCGCTTTCGTGCTTTACCGAAAGTACCTTGCCGTTACCCGCATCAACCTGAACCTCCTCAACGCCGGGTCGGCCCGCCACTCGAAGATCAAATGACCAAATCAGACAACCGTGTTCCGCTTCAAGCTCCGCACTGACCGTCGACGCGCCTGTCTTGCCCGAGAGCTTGGCCACCGCGATCTTCTGTGCTTGAGCCTGCGACACCCTGGCGAGACTACTCAGTTGAGCGTCGGACATACCCTTCGCCGGACGAATTGAACAGTGTTCTGCCGCAACTGCCGGAAGCGCACCGACCAACGCTGCGACAGCGCCAAGAATACAGAGCTTTTTCACTGCGGTGCCTCGCTGCTGACTGCAAAGAATCGGGCCAGGGGTGTCTGTTGGAGTCTTCGGCGCCATGATCGTTCCGTTTCCGCCGAAGCCGCTGGCCCCGCAGCTGGATCCTAAAACACGAGGTCGCGCGCGACGAAAGCGGCTGACTGTACCTCAGCCATACTTGACTCTGCGACTCGCCAGTGCTGCAAGCGGTTGATTCATATATAAAAGTACTTGCTAAAAACCGCCCACGGACCGGGCGCAGTTCATAATTAATCAAGGAGTTATGGTTCTGGTGTGTCGCAAGCTGCCATTGTCCACTATTGACTCAGACCCAACAGTCTTGACGGGCCGCTTCAGGGCATGGTCGTACCGGCACCATGCTCGCTGAAAAGGCTACTCCGAGCGCGGAAACGTCTCATCCACTTAACGGCTGCTCGCGCCTTGTAAAACAAAATAGCGGAGAACCTACTGCAGACTCCGGTACTACAGAATTGACAGGGTCTTGTGCACGGGTATACTTAACGGCTTAGTTAATTATATAACTCCGACATGAACAAAGTATTCGAGGCCTTAGCGTCGACGCCGCGCCGAAGGATTTTGGCCTACCTCTCAGATGCGGAGTTGACCGCGGGAGATATCGCGGCGCGTTTCGAAATGTCGAAACCCGCAATTTCAAGGCATCTTGCAATTCTAGAGAGCGCCGGGCTCATTCGTGGGGACAAACGCGGACAGTTTGTCCACTACAGCCTGGTGAGTGAGAACCTGGTGAACGTACTTAATAGCTACGTACAGGAAGTTTGCCCGGTATCCCGCCCACTAAAGCGTGAAAGCCGAAGACTTCGGCGGCGCAGGACATGATATCCCCGTTTCGTTTTCAGGGAGCCATTGCACGGGCTCCGTATCTCCTGATTTCCATTGCCCTTCTGCTCGTGCAATACCTCATACAAGGTCTGCTACTCGCAACTCACATCCGCGCGACATTGGGCTACTGGAATTTTATGTTCCCGGTATGGGTGTGGTTCGGATTATGGTTTGAACCCGGCTGGAAGTCTGACCACTGGGCGCTAGCGCTAGTCCTGATCGTCGATATCGCGGTGGCTTGGCTAGTTCTGGCATTGGCGATTCGCCGTGCGAGAGCAGCGAGCCGGTCATTGCTGATCGCAAGTCTGGCCATTGTTCCGATCATTCAAATTCCCACCATTTGTTGGCTGGGTTGGTCGACGACTCGCGAGGGGGCCAACGTTCCGGTGCCCAGTAATCGGGTGTCGCTTGAGGTTGCACTCAAAGGCTTGATTGCGGGTGTAATCATCACAGTCGTGTTGGAGGTCATAAGTACGTTGGTGTTTCGTGCCTACGGCCTCGGACTGTTTCTTGCTTCGCCCTTCATTGTCGGGTGTGTCACGGCATACATTGGCAATCGACGCTCCGACATAGGGTCCAGGGCTACCACTCGGCTCGTGTTAGGTGCCTGCTTTCTTGGTTGTGTTGGTCTCCTGGCGGTCGCGGTCGAAGGAATAGTTTGCCTTGTAATGGCCCTGCCCCTAATCGCAGCGATGGCATGGCTCGGTGGGCTTGTCGGCCGCACGATTGCCCTGAAAGGACCCGGCGCGGTACCCGGTCGCACGGCAATGAGTATCGTAGTCTTGCCGTTGTTTTTCGCCGTGGACCTCATGGCGCCGCCCAGGTTCTCGTTTGAGAGTGTTGAAAGCATTGAAGTGGCTGCCACCGATCGCGACGTGTGGGATGCCGTAGTACATATGGGACCGATACCCGCTCCGCCGGCAGCACCCTTTCGTTGGGGCTTGGCGTATCCGAAGAGCGGCAGTATTCACGGTGGCGGTGTTGGGGCGATTCGTGAAGGCGTTTTCTCCACTGGCGTCGCCTATGAGCGGGTGACGGAATGGGATCCTGTCAAGCATCTGTCATTCATCGTGCTGAGCGATCCACCCACCATGCGCGAACTCAGTCCCTATCGAAAAGTGAATGCACCTCACGTGAACGGCTATTTTCGGACTTTGGACGCTCGATTCACCATCACAAAGTTGCTCAACGGTCACACGCTGCTGTCATTGGCAACGCGCCATGAGCTTGATCTCAATCCAGTTTTTTATTGGCTACCCATGGCCAAGTGGGCCATTCATGAGAATAAGGTGCGCGTTCTGGCGCATTTTGCTCAGCAAGCTGAAGCCGCGGCGGCGTCCGGCAATTGAGCGTGGTTGCTACATTGATTGTGCGCCGATCGCGCTCGGCCCTCCGGTCCCAGCTCGCAACTGCGATGAGGAATGCCGTGCTTGGACTACTGCGTGCGCTCTCTCTCGTCGTGGTCAACATCCTCTTGCTCGTTGGACGCTCCAGTGCTTCAGATGAACCGTGGATCACCGAGTCGAGAGAGGGTTGCAAGTTTCCTATTCCACTCTCGCGCGTGGTCGAACATCAAACGGTTTCTTGGTCCGGTGAATGTGTAGCCGGATACGGAGAAGGCGAAGGACAGTTGTCGTGGTTTGTCGATGGGAAGCCCACCGATTCCTATGTGGGAACGCTTCACCAAGGGCGCGAAGACGGCAAGGGCACGGCTCGGTACCAAAGTGGCGATCAATACGCGGGTGAGTTCTACGCCGGTAGCTACGATGGTCACGGCATCTACACCTTTACGAACGGCAATCGGTATGAAGGGGATTTTGTCGCGGGAATGTCGACCCGACACGGCACTCTCACACTTATCGATGGGCAACACTTTGTAACTGACTTGCTTAGGGGACCATTTGACATCAGCGGACCGGAAGAGTGGCCGTCTTTTTATAAGGATCCGGCGACGCTGTTTGTCGTATGTTTCACTGCACCCAGTAAGTTCGATGCCTTAGTGCTGGTGCGATCGTCTGGATTTTTACAGCGCGATCAGTATGCTATGTCGGATATTAGGGCAAGAGCCCTAAAGGGCAAGAAATTGATTATGGATCCTATTCCTGGCTGTCACATGGTGGGTGAGATAGTTGCTCCATTCAAAGGATACGCCGTGTTTTCCAACCGCTTTGCGAATGTATACGGGTTATCATCGTTACCGCTTAAGCATTGGGAACCGGGAAGTCATTGATAGTGTTGCACCCGAACAGCTGCGATACCTAACCCTTTTTGCTATAGCTGAAATCAGGTGGATTTCCGGCACCTCATTCAAGTGCCGGAGAGTCACTATCCCGATGCACTCGGCTTCATCGACGGTCCCGAGAATGCTTTGGCCCGCTTCTGCAGATTCGGTGGCCGTTGTGCCCTGGATCTTCAGTCTACGAACCACGTGCATGCTTCCGCAAATCAGGGGGTTGCGAGCCCCGAGTGACGGATACATGCCAGTTGATTGCAATTGACCCTGAGCGCCGATTGCCGGATCGGTAAGCAGTCATTCGAAATTGAAAAAGCGGCTACTCACTCAACTCTGGTCGCTGCAGATCCAACAGTGCCGCGGGCGAATCACTTCGCCCAGACCTGCGAAGCCACGCGCATGAAATTTCCGCTCATGATGGCTCGAATGCTCGATTCCTTGTATCCCAGCGAGCGCAACTGCTCGCCCACCTGGGGCAATATGCCCGGAGGCAGGAAGTCCTCCTTGATGGAGGCGGGGTATTGGCGGACAGGCCAGTATCTCGCGCTGGTTGCCTCGTCCAGCTCCGGGCCGCTGGTAGATGGATCGTAATCGAGCCCTATTCCTACATGATCCGTGCCAATTAGCTTTGCCATGTAGTCGATATGGGCGACCATCGACGCGACTTTGGCGGGACCATCTCCAAGAAATATGCTCAACCCATTTACGCCCACTACCCCGCCGGTTGCTGCTACGGCCTTGATCTGCTCGTCGGTGATGTTCCGCTCATGGTCATGCAGGGCGCGCGCATTTGCGTGACTGAAAATGCAGGGTTTGGTCGAGAGTTTCATCGCCTCAAGTCCAGACTTGATCCCGCTATGGGCGCAATCCACGACCATGCCGACACGGTTCATCTCGCGCACGACGGCCCGCCCGAAATCCGTAAGCCCATTGTCCTGATCGTGACAACCGCCGCCTGCGTCGTTGTTCAGGTTATAGGCGATCAGCATCTGCCGAACGCCGAGCCGATAATACAACTCGACCATCGACACATCGCCGTTCAGCGATCCCATTCCCTCGATGTCGAATGTCAACGCCAGTTGTCCGGCATGCCACGCCGCGAGAACGTGCGACAACGTTGAACAAAGGACCATATCCGCGTGTGCTTCGATTCCCCTCGTGTAATCAGCTACTGCACGGATGGTGGTGCTCCACGGCACAGGGTCATAACCTACATTGATCGATAGGTAGTTCACTCCGGCCGATCGCCATCGATCTAGCAGGTCTACGTCTCGCGGTCCCGCGTAGCCGAAGCCCGCGTGGTTATCCCAATACTTGATTTGTTCGGCTTTCGTCCCAGCGAAAACGCTGGCACCGAGGGCCGATATGCCCGCTGCAAGGGCGCCCTTGAGAAACATACGTCGAGCAGGCAGATACTCACGCACTCGATCGTTCATAGTTTGAGGACACTAGCATGGACCGCAAAAGCTGGCCGGCTTTGAGTGAATCAACTCTTAAGACGAATGGCGAATCGTGGCCGGTTGCGGTCACGCGATCACTCGGAAACTAAGATCGTCCGCGCACGTACCGCACCCAGGCCGCGTGTGCCAAAAACGTGCCATAGATAGGCTGTATATGCGACTAGCAAGCGCTACAAGTGGTTGATTACTATATATCTGTACTTGTCCAAAAGCACCTACGAACCAGAATGCCGGATTGGACCAGAGGGTTCTATTATCGAGAGGCACCCCCGTCAATGCAGCGCCTGGCCCCGTCAAGGACCATGCTTGAGGCAACCGCGCAACCGGGCGAGATCCGCGTAACGCGTGGCGATATCAGGACGTCTCGCTGCGGTGCGCATGTCCCGCAATACTTCCAGCGAGCGCAGTAGCACGGGCAATGGCGGACCACTGGCGGTGATGTCCTGCAGGGCGTCCTCCGCCAGCGCCGCGGCGGGAGTCGAGATGAAACGCTTCACCAGCTGATCGTGATGCTGCGCGGCCGTCTGGCCAAACAGATCGCAGACCTCAAGGAACGCCCGTCCGTTCTTCTGGAACCAATCTGCCTGCGCGTGGTTCTCCGCCAGCTCGAGGAGCTCATCGAGGAGGCTCCGATACGTCATGCACTCCCGCAGTCGCGCCTGGTCGGAGGGCAGCATGAACAGCATCTTGTCGACCAGCAGCTGGGCATAGTAGGTATCGCTCGCGCGGCACAGCCCGAGCAGCAGGTCCAGTTCATTGATCCCGGAAAAGTCACCCGCATTGGCGCCGCGATACTCCTGCCGCCCGACCCGGTAGGGCTTGTAGTACGGGCGCACCGAATAGAAGAAGCGCTCGACGTCGAGCTGCGTGTACAGCCTCTCATTGCTCGCCAGTACATCGCGCAGTGCCTGGCGGGCCGCTTCGAACAGCACGTCCGCGACCGGACTGGAGATGCCGAGATGCACGATGCCGGTCAGGGCCTCCGCCGCCCGCTGGAAGCCGAGGATCCCGCGCGTGTTCTCATCCATGAACAGGAATTCGTCAGGCAGGGAAGTGAAACTCTTGCGCACGCCCGCGACGGCCTTGTTGTGGGTGGCGAGATGGCTGGTGGCGAAACGCGGCGCCATGCCGAGTGAGGCGCCGACGTGCAAGGCAAGCGAGGAGGCTTCCGCAAAGGGCGAGCGCTCCTCGCGGGCCGGATTGGTCAGTTCATGGCGCCGCAGGGCCGCGAGGTACATCCCCACGTTGCCCAGCACATTGAAGCCGCTCTCGAAGCCATCGCCGGTGTTGCCCTCCGCGAGGAGCGCGGCCACATGCACTTGCCCCTCGTCGCGCATGCGGCCCTTGATCGCGTCCCCAACGCCGATGACACGGCTGCGATCCCGCTGCCCGAAATACAGGTTCTCGAGCTCCGTGTTCATCTCCACGAACGGTCCTCGCACCCAGCGATCAAACAGCTCTAAATTGGCGGCCATTGCTCCCTCGTGAAGGCTTCAGCGCGGCCAGGCGCGCCCGGCTACCCGGGCATCGTCCATGGTATTGCAAAGATGGAAGGAGAGGCGCACCACGGCGCCGCGGCAATCGAAGCGCAGCTGCGCCGCCTCAAGCGCCCCGCGCATCGCCGCGAGTTCCTCGCCAACGGGAATGCACAGGGTCCCGCCCCGCTGCTCCAGCCTGACACGGCCACGCAAGCCGTCCGGCGCGGCCTCGAGAAAGGCCTGGATCAGGGCCCGGTTGTGCGCCAGGACCGCATCGATGCCTGCCCTGGCGAGCAGCTCAAGGCCCGCCGTAGCAATCGCGTAGGGAGCCACCGACGGCGTGCCGCCCCAGAATCGGCGGGCATCTTCAGCATACCGGAATGAATGAATGTCCATCTCGAAGGGATCGGCGTGGGAAAACCAGCCGACATCGACCGGCTTCAATTCCGGAATGAGCCCGGCCCGGAGCCACAGGAACCCGGCACCCGGACCGCCGCAGAGCCACTTCACGCAGCTGCCGAGCACCACATCGGCGCCGAGCGTCTCGACCGAGAGTGGCAGTATGCCGGCGGATTGCGCCACATCGACGATCGACCAGATCCCGCGCGCGGCGCACAAGCGGGTGATTTCCGCCACCGGGCTCACGACTCCGTTATTGGAATGCACGTGGGTGATCAGCGCCCCGCAGACATCCGGCGTCAGCGCCGTGTCCCAGCTCTGCACTTCGCCCGGATCGGCGCTCCGCGGCAACAATCGCAGTTCGTATCCCAAACCCAACGCTTGCTGCAAGACAAAGCCCAGCGAGGGAAAGGCTTCTTCAGAGGCGAGCCACACGCGCTTGCCCGCGGGCGGCTTCGGCAGGGCCGGCAGCAGCTTGGCCAGCGCCGCGGACAGATTGGGTTGCGGGCAGTATTCGCGATCGTGCCCACCCAGCAGCGCGGCCAGCGCAGCTCGGAACCTGTCGATGCAGTCCAGCCAGGCGGGCCAGGCATCGCCGCCCCGCTCCATCCACGGCTGGATGAAGCCCGCGTAGGCGCTGCCCATGGCGGCCCGCGGCAGCGCACCGACCGAGTGGGTCAATAGATAAGGACCGGGACCCGGCACCAGAAAGGCCCCGGGGCCCGGTACTCGCGGCTGGCGGGCGGTTGTCGTGGGTCCGGGCAAACTACACAAACGCGCCAATGCGCTCGGTGACATAGCGGCGGATGTCGAGGTTAGAATCCTCCAGCGGTGAAAATACGCCGGCCTCGTGCACGCGCGCCGACATTCCCGCCTGCACGGCCTCGCAGATGGCCCAATCCTGCCGGTTCACCAGGTCCCAGAACTCCACCACTTCGGAGGCATCAAAGCGCGGCTGCGCCATCTCGTAGGGCTCGAACAGGAAGTGACAGCTGATGCGCGTGCGCATCGGCCCCAGAGGCTCGAGGAGAAATGCCGCCACATGTTCGCGCGCCACGCTCAGCAGCAGATTGGGGTACACCAGTTCCCCCTTGTGGCGCTGCTGTTCATCCTCGTTCAGGCCCGGGAAGGAGCGGCGCACCGAGGTTCCGCTCAGGCTGAAGGTATCTGCACCGCTGCGATGAGGTATGCCGCGCTGCCAGTCGAGATTGGCGCCACCGTTTTCACGAAAGGCCGGCACCAGCCGGCAAAGCTCGGGGTGCACGGGCCCGCAGTGGTAGCACTCGTTGTAGTTCTCACAGATCACTTTCCAGTTGGCGGCCACGTCATAACTGAGCGTACTCGCGATCCGCAGCTCCGCCAGCGGGTAGCGCTCCAGGCGCGGCGGCACGCCGCCCAGGCTGACTCTCAAGGCGGGCACTTCTCCGCGCGACAGATTCACAAACAGGAACCCGCCCCAGCTCTCGCAGCCCACCGCATACAGGCGTACCGATGAGGGATCAAAGCGGGTGTTAGCCTCCAGGTGCGGGGCCCGGAGGAGTTGCCCATCGAGGCTGTAGGTCCAGCCGTGGTAGGGGCAGACGATCGTGCCGCCCGGCATGACGCCGCCGCGCAGCGCCACGGACCCACCGGCCGCATTGTCCGGCGGCGCACACAGGCGTGCGCCGCGATGGCGGCAGACGTTGTAGAAGGCACGCACCCTGCCCTCTCGATTACGCACCAGCAAAATGCCCTGATCGGCCACAGCCACGACGCGGGAATCACCGGGCTGCGGCAATTGCTCGTCGCGTGCCACACAAAACCATTCCGCCAGGAAGATGTGCTCGCGCTCGAGCGCGAAGACGTCTTCGCGCCGGTACCACGCGGTGGGCAGTGTTGCCTCGAGTCCGGATATCGGCGATGCTGCCCGGGTCGTCACAAATGCCCCTCTGATAAAATGTGGGCGCGGCCATGATTGCCCGCGGCAGCTATGGTAATGGGGCGAAAGAACTAATGCGAACCACCTGCGCTATCTCCCGGCTGCCCTTGCTGTGCGCGCTTGGAGCGCTCCTGCAGGCCGCAGCGCACGGCGCCACACCACCGCGCCCGCTGCAGGCCGACGATTACTACCGGCTCCAGACCGTCAGCGACGTGGAACTGTCTCCGGACGGGCTTTGGGTGGCCTATACGCTCAGCACGCCGAACCGGACTACGGATCGCGACGACGGAGACATCTGGCTGGCCAGCTACGACGGAGCCCAGCACATCCAGCTGACGAACTCAGCGGCCAACGATCACAGCCCGCACTTCGGCGGCGATGGCCGCACGCTGGCGTTCCTGCACGATCCGCTGGATGGAAAATCCGACCCCCAGATATGGCTCATCGACCTGCCGGGCGGTGAGGCGCGGCCGCTGAGCCACTTCGAGGGAACGATCAGCAGCTTCGCCTTCGCTCCCGATGGCAAGCAGCTGGCCTTTTCCGCGACAGAATCGGCTCGGCCCGCACCCGACCCGGACAGGCCGGCGCCCATTGTGGTGGATCGACTGCAATTCCGGGCGGACGGCTACGGATTTCTGGGCAAGGAGCGTGCGCACCTGTACCTGCTGGATCTGGCGAGCGGGAAAGCGGGTGCGCTCACAACCGGTGTTTACAACGAACTGCAACCCGTCTGGTCACCCGACGGCCGGCAGCTTGCATTCCTCACCAAGCGGGGTGCCGATCCGGACGAGACCAACAACTGGGATGTCTATGTCATGCCGGCGCAGGCCGGCGCGGCCGCGCAGCAAGTCACGAGGAATCCCGGTACCGAGGGCGACCCGGATGGCGAGTGGAGCAATCGGACGCCGCAGTTCAGCCCTGACAGCCGGCAGCTGACCTACGAGGCCGGCGGGCGGCCGGAAGATGCCTGGTACGCCCTGGTGCAGCTGGGACTGGCCAATATCGTGGGCAATCTGGAATCCACCCCGGCCGCCGCGCTCGATCGCAACTGCCTCGACGAGAAATTCTCGCGCGACGGGCGCTACATCTACTTCCGGCTCGAGGACGCGCACAGCATGGTGCTGGCACGCCTGCGTGTGTCGGACGGACAGGTCGAACGCCTGAGTCCCGCCGGTCATGTCGTGACTGAATTTGACGTGGGCGCCGAAGGCCACACCGTGCTGGCCTACGGCACCGGGAATCAGCCGCCGGAGATTTACGCACTGGAAAAAGGCGGGCTGCGCGCCCTGACCCACCACAACGCCGAGTGGCTCTCCCAGGTCGATGTCGGATCCTTCGCGACCCTTGAATTCAAAAGCCCAGACGGCCTGCCCATCAGCGCATTGCTGCTGACCCCCTCCGGTCGGCAACCCGCGGGCGGCTGGCCCACCGTAGTGCGCCTGCATGGCGGACCCAACGAACAGCATCAGTATGAATTTTTCTTCGACTGGCAGCTCCTCCGGGCCGCGGGCTATGCCGTCCTGGCCCCCGATCCGCGCGGCAGCACCGGACGCGGCTACGCCTTCCAGAAATTGCTGTTTGGAAAATGGGGCGAGGTCGATGTACCCGACGTGCTCGCGGCCGTCGACTACGCGGTCGCCCAGCACATCGCCGACCCGCAGCGGCTCGGCATTGGCGGTTGGAGCTACGGATCAGAGCTCACGAACTACGTCATCGTTTCCGATCATCGCTTCCGCGCCGCGACCAGTGGCGCCGGAGAAGGGAACATGCTCGCTGGCTACGGCACCGACGAGTATGTGCGCGAGTGGGAGATCGAGCTCGGTTTGCCGTGGCAAAACACCGCTCTGTGGATCGAGCGTTCCTCGCCCTTCCTGCATGCCGATCGCATCACGACGCCCACGCTCTTTCTGGGCTGCGAGGCCGACAGCAATGTGCCGCTGCTCGGCGCTGAGCAGATGTACGAAGCGCTGCGGCGCCTGCACGTTCCGACACAGCTGATCGTCTATCCCGGCGAATACCACGGACTTGACCGGCCGAGTTTCCTGCTCGATCGCATCACGCGCTACATCGCCTGGTACGACCGCTTTCTGAAACCGCCCGGCGCCGCGCATGACTGAGCTCGAAGCGGCCGGCGAACAGCAGGTCCCGCAGGCCACCCAGGACGAATGGGCCAACGGCAACGGCCAGGCCCTGCCCCGCTCCTGCGACGTGGTCATCGTGGGCGGCGGCATCGTGGGTGTCTCCGCCGCTTACCACCTCGCGCGACGGGGTGTGTCGGTCGTGCTGTGCGAGAAAGGGCGTATCGCCGGGGAGCAGTCCGGGCGCAACTGGGGCTGGGTGCGCCAGCAGGGGCGCGATGCGCGCGAGCTGCCCCTGATGATCTACAGCATGCAAATATGGCGGGGCCTTGCTGCGGAACTCGGTGAGGATCTGGGCTTCACGCAGGGCGGGTGCCTGTACCTGGCGGAATCCCCCGGCGAGCTCGCACACTTCGAGCGGTGGCTCAGCATCGCGGCCAGGCATCAGCTCGATACGCGGCTGCTGAACCCGGCGCAACTCGGCGCGGTGCTCAACGCCCCGCAACCCGGCTGGCTCGGTGCGCTGTATACCGCCAGTGACGGCCGGGCAGAGCCCAATCGGGTGTCGCCGGCCCTGGCCCGCGGCGCCGCCCGCGCCGGCGCACATATACGGACGCATTGCGCGGTTCGGGGGATCGAGCGCAGCGCCGGCCGCGTGCACGCCGTCGTCACCGAGCACGGCGTCCTTCGCACGGCGGCGCTGGTTTGCGCGGCCGGCGCCTGGACCAATCTGCTGTGCGGCTCCTTCGGCATCGACGTGCCGCAGCTGACGGTCAAGGGCACCGTCGCACGGCTTGCACCGACCCGCAGGATTCTGGAGGGCGAGGCCTACTCCAACCGCGTCGCCATCCGCCGCCGCGCCGATGGCGGCTACACCGTGGCGCACGGAAGCCTGCTCGTGCATTCGCTGGTGCCGGCGAGCCTGCGCTACGCGCGCAAGTTCTGGCCGTCGCTGAAGCAGGAGCGCAGTTCGCTTCGGCTGCGGGTCGGCAAGGAATTCCTCACCGCGCTCCGCCAGAGCCGGCGCTGGGACCTGTCGCAGCCCTCCCCGTTTGAGCGCGAACGGATTCTGAATCCGGCGCCCGATGCCGCGGTCCTCGACGAGATCCGGGCCGGACTCAGGGCTTCCTTTCCGGAGATCAGCGAGGCGCCATTTGCGGAAACCTGGGCTGGCATGATCGAAAGCTCACCTGACGTGCTGCCGATCATCTCTGCTGTTGAAACCGTGCCGGGCCTGTACGTCGCCACGGGTTTCAGCGGCCACGGCTTCGGGATCGGGCCAGGCGCGGGAGCCGTGATTGCAGATCTGGTGCGCGGCGCGACGCCAGCCGTGGCGCTGGATGCGCTCCGGCTGAGCCGCTTCTTCGATGGCTCGGTGATACGGCCGGGCCCGTCCATATAGAATGCGGCGAACACAAAGGACGCCCCTTGCGCTTTGACGCCATCGTAGTCGGTGCCGGACACAATGGGCTGACTTCAGCCGCCTACCTGGCGCGAGCGGGACTTCGCGTGCTGGTGCTCGAACGGCGCGCGATCATCGGGGGCTGCGCGGTCACCGAAGAGGTGGACCCGGTCAACGCGCCGGGCTGCCGCGTCTCCACGGCCTCCTATATCGCGAGCATGCTGCGACCAGAGGTGATCCGCGACCTGAAGCTCGGCAGCTACGGGCTGAAAATGGTCGCCTGCGATCCGAGCGTGCAGGTCGCCTTTGAAGACGCCACGGTCGCGGCCTGGTGGAGCGATCCGGCACGCATGCGCGGCGAGCTGCAGCGCTTCGCCCCGGAGGACATCGAGGCCTTCTTTGCCGCCGAGCGCGAGCTGCGTCACCTCTCGCATTTTCTGGAGCCCTTCTTCATGGAGGCGCCTCCGGATGCGCAGGCTTCCGGTTGGCGCAAAGCCTGGCAGGGACTGCGCCTGATGAGGCGGATGAGCCGCCTCAGCGGAGCGGACCTTGCCGAACTGACTCAACTGCTCACCGGTTCGCTGGCCCAGTATCTCGATCGCCGCTTCAGTTCCGGGAAACTCAAGCGCCTGATTCTCGCCAACAGCGTCTACGGCAAGCACGGGGGTCCCTGCCAGCCGGGCACGTCGATGGGGCTCATCTTCCACATGCTGACGGGCGGCGAAGCGCGCCAGCCGGGCTTCCAGGGGCATGTCATCGGCGGCATGGGCGCGATCACGGCGGCCATGGGTCGCGCCTGTCAGGACCTGGGCGTGGAAATTCGCACCCAGGCGCCCGTGCGCCAGATCAACCAGCATCGCGGACGGGTGCGGGGTGTCACGCTGCAATCCGGTGAGTCGCTCGACGCGCCCATCGTTCTCTCCAATGCCGACCCAAAGCGCACCTTCCTGGGGCTGCTGGGGCCGACGGACCTGGACCACGAATTTCGCCGCCGCGTCGCCTCGATCCACATGGCCGGCCCCTGCGCCAAGATCAACTACGTGCTGGCCGAGGAGCCGCGCGTCACCGGCATGCCGGGCGATCGCTCAGCGCCCGAGCGTTCCTTCTTCACCCTCGTGCCCACGATCCAGGGCGCCGAGAACGGCTACCACGCCGCGCAGCGCGGCGAGATCAGCGAGGCGCTGTGGGTCGATTGCGTACTGGCCAGCAATGTCGATGCGACGCTCGCACCGGCGGGACGCCATATGCTGACTTGCTTCGTGCAGTACCTGCCCTGGCAGCCCACAGCCGGAAGCTGGCTTCAGCTGCGCGAGCCCCTCGGCGACCAGGTCACGCGCCTGATCGGTCGCTATGCGCCAAACATGCCCCCCAGCGTCGTGGCGCGCTGCGTGCTGACGCCCCTCGATCTGGAAGAGCGCTTCGGCATCAGCGAGGGCAATATCTTTCACGGCGACCTGTCGTTGGCACAGATGTTTCACATGCGCCCGCTGCCAGAGTGCAGCCAATACCGCACCCCGATCCGCGGGCTGTACCTGTGCGGTGCCGGCACCCACCCGGGCGGTGGTGTCACCGGCGCTCCGGGCCATAATGCCGCCCACATGGTCCTGAAAGATCGCTCTCGGAGGATGACATGAACACGCCCCGTCTGGCCGCCCTCGCCGCAATGCTGGGCCTGAGTTCCGCCGCCCCCGGTGCGCCCCTGCTCCTGGGACAGACGCCGCTGACCCCCGACACCGGTTCGGTGGCCGTGCATTGTGGGGCACTGATCGATGGCAGCTCCGATGCGGCGCGCCACGATGTCACGGTGACGATACGCAGCGGGCGGGTCGAGTCGCTCCAGGATGGCCGGCATGCGGACGGCGAACTGCCGTTTCTCGAATTGGGGGACTATAACTGTCTGCCCGGCCTGATCGACATGCACACCCATCTGACCGATCGGCCCATTGATACCGCCGACCTGAAGGTCTTCTACACCCGCAGCCGCGAGAAGCAGCTGACAATCAGCGAGGAAAATGCCGCCGTCACGCTGGGCGCCGGCTTCACCACCGTGCGCAACGTCGGCACCTATATCGCCTGGACGGACCGGGACCTGCGCGATGCGATCAACCAGGGCAAGGCGATCGGCCCGCGCATGCAGATCGTGGGTTACTACCTGACGATACCGGGCGGCGGCGGGGACCTGCTGATACCCGGAGTGCAGGAAAAGGACATCCCCGCCATCGTGCGCGTGGGCGTGGCCCGCAACGCCGAGGAATTCCGGGCCAAGGCACAGCAGGCCATCGACGGCGGCGCGGATCTGTTGAAGGTGATCGCTTCCGGGGCGGTACTGGCCTACGGCGGGGTGCCCGCCGCACCGGAGATGACCCCGGACGAAATTGCCGCCGTCGCGGCGGTGGCGCACGCCGCTGGTCGCAAGCTGGCGGCCCACGCGCACGGGGCGCAATCGATCAAAGAGGCGATCCTGGCGGGCGCCGACACGATTGAACACGCTTCCTACATCAACGACGAAGGCATCGCGCTCGCCAAGGCGCACAACGTCGCCCTGTCCATGGACGTCTACAACGGGGATTACATCGACACCGAAGGGCGGCGGCAGCATTGGCCGGCTGAGTTCCTGCGCAAGAACATCGAAACCACCGAGGTGCAACGGCAGGGATTCACGCACGCGCTCGCCGCCGGTGTGGCGATCGTCTTCGGCACCGACGCGTCGGTCTATCCACACGGCCAAAATGCCCGCCAGTTTCCCATCATGGTGGCGCGCGGCATGACGCCGATGCAGGCGATCAAGGCCGCGACTTCCTCCGCCGCGCACTACATGGGCTGGGATGACAAAGTGGGCCGCCTGGCGCCCGGATTGTTTGGCGACCTGATTGCCGTACGGGGTGATCCTCTCAAGGACATCTCCCGATTGCAGCAGGTGCAGGTCGTGATCAAGGGCGGGATACCCTTCAAGTTGCCGGGCAAGCCGCACGCTTGAACCGTTCTGCGCCCGCCGTTCCGGTACGCATCCGCATCCTGGCGGTGCTGTTCGTACTGACCTTCGTCAACTACCTGCTGCGCAACAACCTGTCGGTGGCGATCGAGAGCATCCAGAAGGAATTCCACTTCTCCTCCCAGGATGTAGGCTGGATCCTGGGCAGCTTTAACCTGTCCTACGCCATCTTCCAGGTGCCTGGCGGCCTGCTGGGCGACTGGCTCGGCCCGCGGCGCGCACTGGCGATCATTGCGGCTTCCTGGGGCCTGCAGACGCTACTGACCGGGTTCGTGCCGCACATCATGGTGGCGTCCGCGGGTGGCGCGATGCTCGCGCTCACCGCCACGAGATTCCTGCTGGGCGTGACCAACGCGCCGCTGTTTCCGGTGATGGCCGGAGCCATCGCCAACTGGTTCCCGGTGCTGCGCTGGGCCTTCCCGAATGCGGTTTCGAGCGCCGGCCTGGCACTTGGACAGGCGGCGGTTGGGCCCCTGGTGGCGGTGCTGGTGGTGAGTTTCGGCTGGCGCGCGTCTTTCTTCTGGCAGGCGCCACTCGGTTTTCTCGTGGCGGCCTGGTGGTGGTGGTACGCGCGCGATACGCCACGCGAACACCGCGCTGTGACAGCCGGTGAGATCGAGCTGATCGAAGCCAACCGCGGGCCGGTCATCCGGGAGCAGAATCCCGCGCGCGCCTGGCGCAAGGTCCTCATGCAACGCGAAGTGCTGCTGCTGACGCTCAACTATTTTTGCATGAACTATGTCTTTTTTCTGTTCGCACAGTGGTTGTTCCTGTACCTGGTGCAGGAGCGCGGTTTCACGGTGCTCGAAAGTGGCTGGCTCTACGCCCTGCCTTTCATCGCCGGCGTCGTGCTCGCGGTGCTGGGTGGGCTGGTGTGCGATTGGGCTTGCAAGCGCCTGGGCCCCAGCTGGGGCTGTCGTCTGCCGGGGGCCGCCGGCCTGTTGCTGATTGCGATCCTGCTGCTCATCGGTAGCCGCGCGCCCAATCCCTACGTTGCCGTCGGGCTGCTGTCGCTGTGCTTTGGCTTCACGCAATTTACCGATTGCATCTATTGGCAGGCCTGCACGCTGGTTGCCGGGCCGCACACGGCGGCGGCGGCGGGAGTCTTGAATACCGGCGGCAGCTTGCCCGGCCTGCTCGCGCCTGTCATTGGACTCATGGTCCATCGCCTGGGCTGGATGCCGACCTTCGCCTCCGGCTCAGTCTTCGCCCTGATCAGCGTGGTGCTGTGGCTGACGCTGCGCCTGGCGCCACCCCCAGCAACAAAAATGGCGGATGCGCGCGGTCGCGGAGCCGGCTCCGGCGCTTGAATTGCTGATCCTGCCTCGGAGGCAGCGATCTTAGCGGCTGGTTGGCGCGCGCTTCGCCATGGGAAGGAAGTCGATGGTCAGGCCAGGGCCAAGCGGCCACTGGGTCTGCTCTCCAGCCACATAGCCATGCGCGGCGTAGAACTTGATACCGGGAAGCGTGGACATCAATTCAAAGCGCGTGAATCCGTGCGCCTGGGCTTCCTGTTCGCATCGCTCGAGTATAGATTCACCAAGGCCGCGGCGTGCGAAATCGGGATGTACGAAGAACGCGCGGATCTTTGCGGCATCCTGACGTGGGTCCAGCTCGCTGGCGTCGCGGTCGGGGCGCGCATCGCCGCCAAAGAGCGTTCGCCGCCGGCTCCAGCCTCCGCACCCGACCAGTTGCCCACGGTGCTCGACAACAAAGTAGGTGCCATCGCGAATCAGCTGCGTGTCGACGCCAAACGCACCGCGCAAGGCGCCCTCGATCTGAGCGGAGCTGTAGTCGCGCGCGCCCAGGGTACGGGCCGATAGGGCGATGAGTGCCCCGAGCGCAGCCAGATCGCTGAGTGTCGCGGGGCGAAGGATGTGGTCCGGGGGGAGCATGGCTTTCTGGCTCGGCGGATGACGGGCACGGCCCTGGTTTCCTAAGGAGCGCGTCTCGCCAATCTAGCGCAGCACAGAGGTCCGGAAAAGCTACGCCCGCGGCCTGCCCGGATCCACCACCGGGCCAGTTGACTGGCCCGGTGGTGGATCCGGGATGGAAATCCCCTCGAGGCTGCGGTGCACGCCGCTGCGACGCCCTCAACGCCTTAGAACGTTGCACCCACGCGTGCGTACAGGAACGCACCGTTGTAGCCGAATGGCCCGCCGGTACGCGGATAGCGCTCACCGTCGCCCAGGCCACCTGTCAATGGGTTGACGCCGTTAACGACGTCCGGCATGGCGTTGAATATATTGCGCCCGCCGATGCTGGCGGTGATGTGATTGGGGAACAGGTAGGTGAATTCCGCATCGGTGGTCGTCTTGGCAGAGAACAACTGGCCCGGATAGTCGTTCTCATCCCGATAGGTGCTGTAGTAATTCTCGTGCAACGAGGCGCGAATGCTGCCCAAGCTGTACTCCAGATTCAGATTGACGCGATCATTCGGGGCGTAGTGCTGGATGTCGATGATACGCGCCGGAGTAATGACAAGCGGGTTGAAACGCGGAACTTCGGTCTTGTTGTAGTTATAGGCCAGCGTCGTTTGCAGGCGGCCCGCGCCCAGATGGAACGGGTAGCTGCCCACCAGATCTATGCCCTTGGTCTTGGTGTCGAAGCCATTGGTGAAGTACTGCACCGTACCCCCGAGCCCGACGTAGGACAGGGCGGGCTCCGCGTTGATATCCGCCTGTGTCACCGTGAATTGCTGGGAGATGCCGATGCGGTTCTTGACCTCGATGCTGTAGCCATCGAGGGTAACGAGCAGACCCTCTATCGGCGTCAGCACGATACCGGCGCTCAGATTGGTTGATTTCTCCGGATTCAGCGTTGTCGACCCGAAGTATCGCGCGGCGGCACTTGTGACGCGGTACGTACCGATCTGCACCTGCGTCGTCGTTCCCGGTATGAAGGTCGTGCTCAGGGTCTCGACGTTCGACTGGCCTGGGCTGGGCGCGTGGAACCCGGTGCTGGCGGTGGCGCGCAAGGCCACTGCATCCGTGATCTTGAAGCGCGCCTGAATCTTTCCGAGTGTCGTGGAGCCGAAAGTGGCGTAATCCTCATAGCGTCCCGCGACGCCCAGGGTGATATTGGAGGTCACGTCCGCTTCCAGATCCACATAGCCCGCGTAGCTGCGCTGCGCGGCGTCTACGCCCGTGCTGATGCCGCCAAAGCCATTGGATCCCGCGTTATGCGACAGTGTTTGCGGGTTACCCATCGCGTCGGGATTGTGCGGCGTGCATACGGCTCCGGCGCAGTCATACAGCGGTTGGGAGGTGTAGGGGCCCGGCAGGTAAGAAGCCGGGTCGCCCAGGAACTGTTGATAGGCCTCGTCTCGCCATTCCAGACCCGCCGCCACCGATATCGGGCTGGCAAACGCGTCCACCTTCCAGGGATAGGTGACATCGTAATTCAGTACGGCCTCCTGCTGCTGGAACTTGCCGATGTAGAAGTTCTTCGGCGACAGCGGGCCCAGTGACGCATTGATTGAACTGCGCAGCGACATGTCCAGGAAATTCTGGGACAGCGTGCCCGACAGATCGTAGGTCATGCCCCCGCTGCTGGTGCCCTTGTATCCCGCCGTGCCAAAGATCTCCTGCGTCGTGCCATAAAAGCGCGGCGTATAGCCGGACGGGTAGAAAGTGTCCCGGTAATTGAAGATGTTGTTGTCCGCGACAAACCCGCCGGCCGGGCAGGTGGCATTGTTGGCTGGGCAGGGAGTCAGGTAAAAATCCGTGTACACCGGGTTCTGGCCGTAACTCGCACCGCTCGCACCGGTGAAGCTGATCGGCAGGCGAAAATTGAAGCTCTCGTTCATCTCGATATGCGAATAATTGGCGAAAAAATACACCTGATCGCCATTGTCGAGCTTGACGCCGGAATTGATGAAGGCCTTGTACCCCTTGGACGGCGGAGTGCCCCACTCTTGCACGGGGCCGGGGTAATGCGGCAGGCCAGCCGCCAGGGCTGGGTACGCCACGGCGAACTCCAGGGCTGAGGGGCGGGTCGGGTTGCGGACCGTCTGCTCGTTCTTGGAGAATTCCAGGCTCAGGTTGAGAAAGCCCTGATTGCCCAGCGCCAGGCCCAGGTTGCCCGCCACCTGCCCGTCGGCGCCGTCGCGCGAGTAGCCACTGGGGAAGTATTCGCCGTAGCGGGCCATCAGATCCAGGCCCGAACGGTTGTCGCGGAACTGATAGTTGAGGACGCCCGCGATCGCGTCGGACCCGTACTGCGCCGAGGCACCGTCACGCAGAATCTCCAGTGATTTGACGGCAATCGCCGGGATCGAAGACAGGTCCGGGCCCTGCGAGCCGAAGGCCAACTCCGTCTCACCGCCCTGGTAGACCTGCACGAGAGCCGATCGGTTCATGCGTTTGCCATTGAGCATGACCAGCATTTCGTCGCCTGGCAGGCCGCGCAAGGAAGGCGCCCGAACGAAGCTGGACGCATCGGAGATGGAGTTCTGGCCGACTATGAAGGATGGGACCATGCTGGAGAGCGTGTCCTCCAGGTTCGTCGAGGGCTGAATCGCCAGATCAGCGCCGCTGAGCACGTCGATCGGTGCCGACGACTCGGCCACGGTGCGGTCCAGGCGCCGGGTTCCGGTGATGATGATTTCTGACATCTCACTGGTTGGAGCCGCGCTGCTGCCGGTCGTGTCAGCCGGTTTTTGCTGGGCCACGGCCAACTGCATGCCAAGCGTGAGGACCGACGCGGCCCCGAGAATTCGCAAAATTTTCATGGAATATCTCCGCAATGATGAACAATGTTTTTTCTGCGCCGGCGATCAGCGCAGCTGCCGGATCCCCTGTCCCTGGCCACGGCAAAACTCATTCTTAAGGTTCTGGATCATCCGTTGCCAAAAAGCAACAGCGCCTTCTAAACTCCGAGGCGGATTCTAGATCTGCGGCGGCTAACTTACAACGCGCGCCGCCCGAGTGGCGGACGAGGCGCGCCGCTGCAGCGCTGAAGCGTGCGGCCTCAGGCGGGATGCCGGCCGCGCGCCAGGTTGATCAGCAGGTAAACGAGGACACTGCCGCTCAGCACGGCCAGCAGCCCCAGGATCTCCGCGCGCGCGGCGAGCGCAATGAGCATCAGCATGCTGGCAATGCCCACCACTGCCGCCGTACCGAGCCAGCGGAAATTCAACGGTGTGCCCGCTTCGGCAACGCCGCGCCGCGCCAGGCGCCAGGCCGAGGAGCAACCCAGGATGTAGAGCGGTGCCGTCGCCAGGGTCGACAACACGGCAAGCTCGGCAAAGGTGCCCGTCAGCGCCAGCGCCATGGCAATCGCGGCATTGCTGAGTATGGCCACATGCGGTGCATGGCTGCGTGGGTGCACCCGGCCCAGTACCCCCGGCAACAGGCCATCGCGTGCAAAGGCAAACAGAATGCGTGGATTGCCCAGCAGTTCACTGCTCAACAAACCGAACATCGACACCGCCGCGCCCGCCAGCATCAACAGGCGCAGCGCCGGACTGACCCGCGCCATCGCATCGGCCAGCGGCACGGTGGACTGCGCCAGCGCCGGGCCCAGGATTCCCTGCGCGACGATCTGGATCGCAATGTAGAGCAAGGTGACCGCAACCATGGCCAGGGCCAGCGCGCGCGGAATGGTGCGCGCCGGTTGCGCCACCTCGCCGCTCGCGCACAGCGAAATTTCCATGCCCGAGATGGCGAACAGGGCCAGGATCAGCGCGCGCCCCAGCCCCGCCGTATCGGGCTGCACGGTCTGCACGAAATTGCCGTGGTGCATCGCCCCCGCGCCCACGACCACAAAAATCACCAGTGGCGCCAGCTTCGCCACGGTTGCCGCAGTGACCAGGCGCGTCGCGCGCACGACGCCGCCGACGTTGACCAAGGCGATCCCGCCGACGACGCCGACCACGGTCAGCGGGCGCGCGATGGCCCGGAACGAGGGCGGCAAC
>Ga0209179_1000031_pt1 | contig 34287 bp, 31 predicted proteins | sample Rivendell_Oct201_11_FD_188352 | JGI IMG/M metagenome (GOLD analysis project Ga0209179, IMG submission 188352) | Vadose zone soil microbial communities from the Eel River Critical Zone Observatory, Northern California, USA -... | ecosystem: Host-associated > Plants > Roots > Rhizosphere > Soil ...
CCAGAACTTCCGCCCCCTGTCACCAGAAGACGCCACAGTACTGGGCTGGAAATGGGATGGCCGGGCCAAGGAGCTTTTTGTCGGCGTGCGCCGAGACGCCAACGGGGACGGTCAGTACGCCGATGAGGACGGCGCCGAGTTGCTTGTGGCGAACGGCGAACCCTTGACTCCCGCCACGCCCTTTATCGACGCCACCATACTGACATCGCTGCAAACCGTCCTGCGCTGAAGGGACCACATCCGCGAACGCGCGCGCGGATCATGAAGGCCATTGGGGCTTTGCTTGACGCAATAGTTACCGACGCGCTATGACCCGACGCAAGGTTCATATTCTCAAAAGTGGCCTCCCCAGCGCCCACGTCCTAACGGGACTCTTGTGGCTCTACGGCCTCGACCAAGCGGGTCAATCCGGATACTCCCATCGAATGGGAACGGCCGCGACCGGGACGTTGATCGCCCTATGCGCGACGGTACATGCGTCAGGACCCCATGTTTGAGTCCGTACCAAACTTCTTGGCGCTCTACTTTGACCTCGCTGGCGGGATTTTGTATGTCCACAGCAGAGTCCGAGAGGTACTACATGCCGTCTAGCAACCGGTTCGACCGCGACCGCGCCGCGGTCAACCGGAGCGTTAGCCAGACACGCACGATCATGCCTCTTTCTCGCTCTTTGTAACTGCGAACTCTTCACCCTGTCACCGGGCTTCAGAATGGAAAGCAGCGGGCCGATTGACACTACCTTCGACTTTCGGTCGGACACACCCCACGGACAAGACCCTGACGCCCGTAGTCCCACGCTCCGCCGGTACCACAAGCTTCTTTGGAGCAAGCCGTTGCCCAGCGGTGTCGTGTTCGAGCTCGTTGACTCGACACCCGGCGTTTATCTGCATCATCGTTCCAATTTGGGTGAGTTCTGGTTGGCGAGCGATTCAGTGATCCCCACATTCAGAAAGGAGGCTCGACTGTCACAGTTTCTTGAGCTAATTCCTGAAGAGCTGGCCACGTTCTTAAGGCTCAGCTACACGATTGGCGGCACGATGCTGTTCCCCGGAAACCGCGTCGGTGGCAAGAATACAATCAACGGTGCACGTGGGTTCCATCCACGGATAAAGGATCGGTTTGATTTCACGATTGAGTGCATTCGGAGGCACTACCTCAATGAAGGGAGTCCGTTGGGTGACGTGTTGGCGCGATACGCAAATTACTTCGGGCTATTTGGCGATTTCCGGGGATACGTCGAGTTCTTTCTTCTGCAGGACCTGGTCACCGACGATTGCTCAGCCGTGAAGTACTTCTCGCCGTTTGAGGACTTTAATTCGCCGCCAGTGCCAGAAAGCAAGGCTGCGTACTTGGACTATCGGAAACTCGCAGTCGGCTTCATCGACGCACGCAACCAGCGTATTCTAACGTGGTGGACAATTCACCGAGCTGGATAACGACCGCATCGAGCGCACGCGTGAACCATGAACCGCTAAGCTCAAGCGTGGGTGCCCGCGGCGCCCATGCGGAGACTTGGATTACGTCAGTGGAATAAAACTTCCCATGGGGACAAGCATGACGATCAACAGAAGTATGGTGTGTGTTGTTGGTGCAGCTGCGCTTGCGTCGTGCGGAACAATGCGTAGTTATGATGGGCCTCAAAAGGCGCCAGGAGAAATAGCTACTCTGGTGGTAATTCATCCGGACTTCACCATTGGAAAAGTATTCATCTCCAATGTTGATCACTCATATGACCTAAGAGACGTCTCCATGCGCAAATCTATTGAGCTCCTTCCAGGGCATCACGTGATCGCAGTGGGGCATGCCAACTCTTCCGTGAGTTGTGCACTAACCTTCGAGGCCCTAGCGGGGAAGACATACGCTGTTCTTTCCTGGGAAGGCTATGGTGCTATTGATCACTATCGTGGCCAAACGTGGGGTGCATTTCTAAGAGAGGTCAGCCAGGCTGAAGGGCAGTCTGGCAAAGTCACGGATATGACCCTCAGGCCGGGCAAGGACATAGAGTGCGCGTTTCTGCCAGACCATAGGTAGTGAATCGGGCGGCCTGGGTCGCGGTCCATGTGGGCGCGTCTGGCTTCCCCCATATCTTGCGCCGTCCGCTCGCTTGAAAGCGCGTCGGCCGGCCGCTCAACCGCGCTGCAGCGGGCAGGTGACATGTTGTCGTGGGCGCGTCGGCGCGTAAGAACTTGTGCGCTGGCCGCGCGCACTGATAGTGCGGCAGCCGGGCTTTCAGTTGGAAATCCACATCCGGCGTCACGCTTAGTGCGACGCCGTGTGTTTGTATTCCGGTAGGTCTTTAAACAGGTCTCCCCGCGCGAGGGGTTTGCTCGCCAGGCAGTTCATTTTCAGCTCTTCAGTGGGACCATTTTGACCCAACGAAGCGAAGCAAGTGTCACTCAGCCACCATTGCGTCTGGCGATCTAGAAATTGGATTCCCTGCGTCCGACCGAGTTCGATCCAGAAATCGCTGGGCGCGGGATGTTTGGCGCTCGAAGATGGGGTGGCCTGCGGCGTACCGGCCGAGGCTGCGGCGCGGCGGGCTTCTTCGGACCAGTTGATTAAGGGCTGAGTTTGATTCGATGAGCCCGCATAGTTCGGTCGTGCCAACGACGGCAAGGGGATCGGGGTCACTGAGGAAAGCGGCTGCTCGAGAAGCAAGCGCCGTGGTGCAGGGAGACGTTGCTTGAACTCCGGCCGCTGCGGGAGCGCAATCAAAGCGGTGACAACGTTTGGCTCAAGCAAAGTGCCAGTTGTGCGCGTCGCCACCCACAAAGCCACCCAGACGGCCCCATGGAGCCCAAGTACCAGCGTGAAGACGACCGCCCGGTCGGTTCGGCGCATCGTTCTTCTTGTCCTGTGCTGTTCATCGCCATACCAAGGGCTCAGCGCTCGGAATGTGACTCGGTTCGCGGCCGAAAGTTCGAGTCACCCTGTAAGGGCTGTCGGATGGGCCCTGCATTCCGGTTGCCTTCAAGCAGCGACCTCTACCGAGCGGTGCACTGGCGTCTCCATGTGCTGCCCAGGTTCGGACCGCACGAGGTCGGAACCCTTCAGAAGAAGGATGTCCGCGGCTGGCTAACGGAAAAGCTCGAGGTTGGCGCCAGCGTGGAGCTGTTCAATCGGATTATCCATGTCCTCAAGGCTGTCTTGTTCTACGCGAAGACCGAACTGGAAGTTCTCGACCGAAACATCATGCTGCGGTTCCGCCCATTGGAAGGGGTCAACCCAAAGCAGGTCGGAGATCGCCGAGTGAGGAGCGGCGCCTACGCCGAGACAGAAGTGCAGGCTCTGTTTGCCACCACGCGTCCCCAGGAACGTGCCCTGGTCGGAGTCCCATGCCTCACTGGCATGAGGCCCGGCGAAACCTACACCCTGAGGTGATCGGACATTGATCTCGAAGGCGGAAGCGCCAGGATCTGCCGCTCCTGGGACCATCGCAGCCATTCCTTCGTGCCCCCAAAGACCAAAGTTGGCAACCGTACCGCCCCCCTCTCAGGGTGGCCTGTAGAGGCCCTCGGAGCCCACCAGATGCTGTCAACGCGGTACAGCGATGAACTGTTGTTCGCATCCGCCCAAGGGCGCGCCCTGAACCCCAGCAACGTCAGGTGCGATGTGTGGACGAAGTTGGTGAAGCGGGCGGCCGTCCGCCAGCTCGATATGTACTCCTTGCGGCACACCTTCGCATCGCTCGGACGTACCGCGGGTGAAGCCGCCTTCAACGTAGCGGCGGTGATGGGGCATTCACGAAGCCTGCTCGTCGATCAGGTCTACGCGCACAGCCTGCAATCAGGTATGGCCAGCGCCATCGAGCGCGTTACCGCGCGAGCCCTCGGCGAGAAGCCAGTTCTGCGCGTAGTTGAAACCCAAAATCCGCCGGACATTAGACAACCGTTAGACAATTCGGCCGAACCTCAAACGATTTCTGTGCAAGCCATTGAATTGTTGGCGCCCCCGGCCGGATACGTGATTGACGCTGAAAGCCTATAAATATAGGCATTTGCGAAATACGCCGGATAAAGCGGGACGGATAACTATCCGTTATCCTTGGGCTGTAGATCTACCATACTGGAGCCGCCCCCGAAATCCTGACTCGGTGCGTGGGGGCTTGGCTTGCAAAGATGGCAGCCGCCGTCCTCGGCATGTTTTCTGTTAACTTCCGCTATTCGCGCTGACAGTTCCGCTTCCGTGCGGGCCTGCATTGTCAGCGTATTACTGCAAGGCAGTCTGAATGTCTTGACTACCGTTTCCATGTTCCGATTCTACCCCGCTGTCAGTCGTCGTTACAGCGCCAGCGCATCATGTAAGGAAGAAAATACTGTCTATTGCAACCATAAACGTCGACGTAGCTATCGCCCTGCTTGATCCGAAAGAGCATGAGCGGCCGTCCCTGCTTTTCCCAAAAGCGCAGCAACCGCCCAAGCGGCGGTAAGTCTTTCTCGATCTCGGCGCGCTCTAGCGTTGTCTCGATCTGCGCGGCTAGGTCCGGTGAGTCGGAGAAATCAGCATAGGCGTCACGGTTCATAGCTACTCCCGGCCGGTGTCACTCTAACGCACCTAAACTGAGCGGCAACCGCGCTAGTTGGAGCGCCGGACTTCTCGGCTACGTAATAATCGGATCGCTCGCGTATCGCCAATGACCGTCGAACAGTCCATTCGCCTTGGCTATAAGTTCAACGGTCAAATCTACCTCGACTGTGTGCTTATCGGCCTCGGAAGCGTCCCAGTACTCTAGCTTGAAGCGGGCAACGCCTTGGGCCGTCGGTGGCGGCGTCGCTATCCCGGCTATCGGACCTGAGTAGTACGTTATCGTGCCGCCGGGGTACACCGGTACCGTCGTCGAAGGGAGCTTCGGAGGGTTCGGCCCCTGCCCGCCTATAGCCGCCACGAACTGAGTCATGCGATAGAAAACTAGTACCCGCCCGGGGTTGTTCAAGATGATTCCAACACCACCGATGTGCGTGTTTGCATCAAAAGACACCGATACCTCTTTGAAAGCAAGATAGGGCCTGGCTTCAAGCAAATGGGTTGCCTGCGCAGCTCGGGCAGCTGCCCGAGTCTTGAATCCAAGCCACACCGTCGTGCACGCGAGTGCGAAAGTCGCCAGAGCTGTCCAATCCACTGTGCATACCCCCACGACCATATCCGGGTGACACTAGCGCGTGTAGTAGCCCGGCCCGGAAGTCGTATGGGTTACCGTGCCGTAGGACATGGGCGGCGCGAGAATCGGCCACGTTGGCTGATATTCAATCGTGTGCAGATCTCCGTAACCTAGCACGGTGTGCAATACGTAAATGGCTGCGCCCGTCATAGGAATAACTTTGTTCGGCGGCATAGTGTCAGCTCCGCGACCAGCGAAGTAATCAGGTTACTCAGGGGCGCGGCGCTGTCAAATATGCGATGGAATCAGTCCCGCGTTATTTCAATTTCCATGCGCAAAGGAATTTCATTTCGGCGTCCAATACAGATTCTGGTGCGACGGGTATCCACGGAGTCGGGAGAGGTTCGTCGGTGACAAGGAGCACTGTCCCATCCTCGTAATGAATGGTTAGCGCCTCTTTACTATAGGTCTCCTCGGCGCAGTTAAATGCCTCGCGGGCTAGATTGTAAGCCCACCACTTAGTCCAAGAGTGAGGGGCCCTCATCGTGCGCGGCGCGAAGGTCGACTTGACCCACGCTCGCCGAATATCGCCGGATGCCAGAATGGTCGAAACGTCAACGGCAAATTCTTGCTTGCCGCCGTTTGCCTTGGCAATAGATACCCAGTCCGCCGCCTGCGCCGTGCCGCACGCCATCAGCAGCACCAAGAGGGTTGTAGTTGCGCCGCGCTTCATTTCGGCTTCCATGAGCAGACAAATTGCATAAGAGTGCTAGTCACCGTGTCCGGAGTTACCGGAGTCCAAGGGAAATCTGGGATAAGTCCAGAGTCGTTCGTACTGTCAGCGTAGTAGATTGTGGAGGCCTCAAACCGGAAGGTTTCGTTATGGCAATTGAATGCCCAGTAGGTCAATTTTTCGGTCACCCACTTGTTCGAGTTATCGCCGACACCCCTTTCAGACTGGGGAACAAAGATCATTTTGCTCCAGACGTGTCTAATATCTTCGGCAACCTTGATACTAGTTACGTCCACAAAATAGGTACGTTGTCCCTGTTGATCCGCTGTCAGCGACACCCACTCAGACGCCTGCGCCTTGCCGCACGCCAGCAATACCGAGAGCGCCAAAACGCGGCGGCGTGACCCAGCCGACGGACGACTCACTGGCCCGCAACGCATCTGAACTGAAGCGAAACGCTGCCCGGTCGCGCAAACCCAGAGTCCTGCGCGTCAAGCTTCACCGTCTCTAGTTTCTTATTTTGGTTTGCACAGAATGCCGTGGCCTCTCGGTATACGGCGGCCTGCGCCTTGACAGGTGGCCCAAATCCAGCTTGCGCGCTTCTCTTGGCAATCATGTAGGTGTCGCGGTCCATGGGTACGACGCCGGTGCTCGTGCATGCCTCAATGAGCAGAGCGAAACTCGATATTGCCAACACGCACAATGCAGGACGCCAGCTTCGGACGTTCATACTCATACCCTTTTATCGTGGAGAAGACCGGTAACGCGAGAGCCTCCCCGCCTCCAGACTACTCAGCGGCGCGCCCTTGTCAATTTGCAAAGAAAAGGAAGGCAACCTCATTAACGGTCGCGATCCAGGAATGGCTTTAGTTTGCCATCTACAAAATGATTAGGCCGCCAACCCTTGAGCTTATCCAACAAAAACGCGTCGGCAGCGCTGCAGCCCGCACCGACTGCCGGACTGACAGCACTTATACCGAGACCCAGTACAAAGCGTATACCTTTGGCCGGCAGGCTTGACATCCAACCCACACGCATAGACTCTTTAAAATATTCCTCGACAAGATTCGCATCCGGACCCATTTCGTGCACGGAGCGCCGAAATTTCTCCGACTGATCCAGCAGTCTTTCAAACTCGCTAAAACTGCGCTCCTTGCTGTTTATAACCTCTCTCAGGGCCGGATAATCTGCCAGCGCAATGTCTCTGAACTGCTGTAACTGCGAAGCAGAAATGCCAGTCCGTCTAAGTAGCTCGGAACATCTCACTCGCACGATATCGGAACTCGTCGACGACGTATAGAAATCCCCACCGTAATGCGACGCGATGTTTACGTCGGCGTTCGCATCAAGCAGCGCCACCACTATATGCCCCTCGGTGAAGTCCTCAAGTGCCGGGTCCATTTGCTTCCGACGCACATTGCCGACTACGAAGTCAATGCTGCTCCGGATTACGAAGCTTCCGTCGTCCAAATGCACTATTCCCACCCGAAGGTTATCCGCGAACGCCTCGAACCCGACTTGATCTTGTAATAAGTGGCGAACGGCACCCGTTACATAGGCCTCGTCGTTCAAGTCTGCCTTCGCAGAGTTAAGAATGCCGCCTGCAACGAAGTGGTCACTTGTGTATGCCTTAATCGGAATTAGTTCGATGAATTGCCCCGCCAGCTTTCTTGCGTCCCCGCGGGAATAACCGCTTCTCTCCAAGTTCAATTCAAGAAGCGCTCTGCGGCCCGTCCGCGGTCGCTCATTTGCATTTCCGGATAGAAAGCCCGCGACAAGCCCATGGTGCGGAATACTTCCGACATTGGTGCTGTGTGCCATCAACATGTCGCTGACATAGACTGCTGATAGGCGCCTGCGGCGGACAAGCGCCAGGAATTCCTGCATTCCTAGACTCTTTGTGATCGAATCAATGGATCTGGAATCGAGTACTAGGTGGACGCTTTGGTAGAACAACAATGCTTCCGCAATCTCACCGAGAGTGAGTGCGATGCCGGACTCTGAGCGTCTAAGAATGAGTTTTTCGAACATACGGAATTACACTCACGTCTCCGCGACGCGCCGCCCCAGTGAATCTCAGCAAGTGATGCGCGATCAACACGCCCACTTCGAAAGGCTCAGCGCCTTGTACGGCGGCTCAAGGATGCGATAGAACGAGCACACTTGGGACGATAGGAATGCCCGGAGCGCTCGACTTCGCGCGTCAATTGCTTTCGAGAGGCCTCGGATCCAGCGGCGGCGAGCCGTCAAGCGAATAGCTGATCCCAAATTCCTCCACCTTCCGCGATCTCCTTGAAAAGCAGCTATACCGTGCTGCGCGTAACAATGTGCAAGTGGCTGATCGTGAATGCCCGCTTTTCTCTCGGTATAGGAGGCGCCCCCGGTCGGAGTTGAACGGCTGTGCCCAGGTCTTTGAATCAATTTAGTTTTCATACTGCAGGTACCATCGCCGTACCCACGGACGTACCCGCGCCAGGCGCGGATGTCAAAGTCTGCTGTCGCTGACAAGTCCGAATTGGAATGGAAGTTTCGATCCCGCCGGGACGACTGAGGCCAACGGCGGTGCTCAGTCAATTAAAGAAAACCGAACGCGTCGCGGGCGAAATTCTTAGCCGCGGTTAGGAGTCTGCGCGGCAGAAAAATAATCGCGGCGGCAATTGCACCCCACCCCCTATGTCTTTTACCCCCTAATTCTGCCGCGCGGATCGCAGGACAGTCACTCTTGATTGATGGATCGGCCATCACTACTCTTTCCGGACCTCCACAGGTCTGTACCTTGCACTATGCCGCTACCGATCGCCACCTCGCTGACCGATGAGGAATGCTACCGCCTCGAGGTCTTCTTGGCGCACTGTAAGGGCGGCCGCGCCATGAACCTCGAAGAACTCGATGGGTTTTTCTCTGCGCTGATTGTCGGTCCCGAAGTTGTCATGCCCAGCGAATACTGGCCGGTCGCCTTAGGCGGAAATCTCGGTGAAGTTCATGCCTTCTCGAACCTTGAGGAAGTCAATGAAATTCTGCGCCTTTTCGTTCGCCACTGGAACACGATCGCCACGACTCGGGATCGTGGCGAAGTCTATCTGTTGCATCTAGTGGAAACGATCGACGGCATGAAGCGCGGTACCGCCTGGGCCACAGGCTTCATGCGCGGTATTGATATGCGCCATGAGGGCTGGGTCGAGTTGATTGAGCACAAGGATCATGGGAAGGCCTTACTGCCGATGATGTTGCTCGCTCAGGAAATAGACCCCAGTGTGGAGTACCCGCCCAAGCCCCTCGCCCCTAATGACCGACTCGATATCCTCCTTTTGATGACTGAAGGACTGATCGAGGCTCACCGGTATTTCGAGCCCCATCGCCGCGCTTTCTCTAGAGACTCTCCTAAGTCCGAACCCGTCCGGCGCAGCGCGTCAAGAGTCGGTCGGAACAATCCCTGTCCATGCGGCAGTGGCAAGAAGTTTAAGCTTTGCTGTGGTGCACCCGAGGGGACGAGTGTGCACTAACTATGGTCACGCCCCTGGATGCGCCACATTCCTCCGCAAATCGGATCGTGAACTGCCTGGTAGGCAGGCCGGTCGCGATTCCCTGGCGTCGGTGGCCCGCCTACTTCGCCTCTCTGCTCATTCAAGGATCGTGAGAGCGCTCACTAACAGGCCTCTCCATCGCGCAGACAGGGCAAATGCTCGTCGCGCACCACGTCCAAAGAACTTCATGCGGCGCAAGCAACTGGGCTCCTCCTTGAAGTCGAAGCGCTCCCGGACCGGCGAGGGCTTAAGAAATTGTATCCTGCGTCATTGGTCGGCTCGTAAGACCTCGCTTTGATCACTTCAGCAACGCCCGGTAACAAGTCTGCAACATCAGGGTGTCGACGCCGCGTCCAGGAATGAGGAAGGCTTTACTTGTGCGACGCAACCTGTGCAATAGTGTCAGCGCACGTTCGCGGGAGAGAAATTATTGCAGACGTCGAGCAATTGTTCGGCAGGTCAACTGCCATTGCCTTCAAGCGCCCGCGTCGGCGCGCTGGGTGTCGTTCTCGGAATACACGCCCTGGCACTTTGGGCCGTATCGGCCACCAGCCCGCCCCGGCCGGCACGAATCGAACAATCGCTCCACGCGGTTCTAGTGCTCACCAATAATCCCGTTCGGCAATCCGAAGACCTTGCGCCGCTCGTGCGCGATACCGTGGTACTGCAGGACCCGATTGATCCGGCGTCGAGTCTGCCCACGCTGCCGGTGATTCAATTTGCCGAGCCCAATGGCGGCGCCGTACGCGTCGCGCCCCAGCTCCTCGACAAAACTCCCCCGCCCATCGCGCCGTTTGCACGCCAGGCCGGACTACTGTCCGGCGAGAGCGCGACGGTTGTGCTGCGCCTGGAAGTCCTGCGAGACGGTTCGGTCGGCCGGGTCGATGTGGACGTTTCAAGCGGCAGTGCGCAGGTCGATGAGGCGGCCAGGGCCTACGCGCGCCTGTTGCTGTGGGTGCCCGGCCGATATCAAGACGAGGAACAAGTGACGTGGGTGCGCTACGGAGTGAGGTTGGCGGCCTAAGGGATTCTGAATTGGTGCATACGCTTTGGGGGGGGGGGGCTGATGTGGTCTAAATACGTGGAAAATCGAGTTCAGGTCGCTGTTGGGCGCAGAGCGATCCTCTTGGCCGGCCTGCTTCTACTGGCCCTTGGACTCGGAATCGCAGCGCCATCCGAGGCGGCCGTCGCGTTCAAACAGAGCAACTTCGCGGTGCCCCAAACCTCGGTGAGCTCGGTCACCGTCAAGTTTACCTCCGCCCAGACCGTGGGCGATTTTAACGTGGTGGTAGTCGGTTGGCACGATTCCACCGCGACGGTCAGTTCCGTGGTGGATACCAAGGGCAATGCCTATGCCATCGCCGCAGGCCCCACGGTGTCTTCAAGCCACGGGAGCGAGACCGTCTATTTCGCCACCAACATCGCTGCTGCAGCAGCCAATGGCAATACCGTGACTGTGACGTTTTCCGCCTCCGCGTTGGAGCCGGACGTGCGCATTGCCGAGTACTCCGGGATCAAGACCAGCAGCGCACTGGACGTGGCGGTCAGCGCCGTAGGCACCAGCGGTACGGCCGCCAACAGCGGCTCAGTCACGACCACGTACGCGAATGACTTGATTGTGGGCGCTGATATCGCCGGCACCACCACATCAACAGCAGGAAGCGGCTACACGCAGCGGATACTGACGACCACCGACAAGGACATCCTGGAAGACAAGACCGTCACCACTGCGGGGAGCAATTCCGCCACCGCGACCTTGACCGCCAGCAGCTGGTGGATCATGCAGCTTGCGGCGTTTAAGGCCGCGGATACCACCGTGCCCACGACGCCGACGGGTCTGGGCGCAAGTGTGATTTCCTCCACGCAGATCAATCTCAGCTGGACCGCCTCGACTGACAATATCGGGGTGACGGGCTACTTTGTGGAGCGGTGCACGGGGGCTTCCTGCAACTCCTTCACGCAGATCGCGAGTCTGGGCATGGTTACGACGTACAACGACACCACCGTCGCGCCGACCACCACCTACCGATACCGAGTGCGGGCGACCGATGCAGCCGGGAACTTGAGCGCTTATTCATCGACAGTCAATGGGACCACGCCCGCCGACACCACACCTCCGACCGCACCCTCAAGCCTTGGCGCCACGGCTGCGTCGGCCACACAGGTCAATCTCACCTGGACGGCCGCCACCGACAACACGGGGGTCACGGGCTATCGGATCGAGCGCTGCACGGGCTCCGGGTGCTCGAATTTTGCGCAGATCGCATCGATCGCGCCGGGGACCAGCTATTCAGATACAACCGTTGCACCGACGACCAGTTACAGCTACCGCGTCCGGGCTGCGGATGGAGCCGGGAATTTAGGAGGCTATTCGAACACGGCGAGCGCCACGACGCCGGCCGATACGACGGCCCCCAGCGCGCCGAGCGGACTGGGCGGAACGGCAATCTCCATGCAGCAGATCAACCTCTCCTGGACGGCCTCGACAGACAACGTCGCCGTCACCGGCTATCGGGTGGAGCGCTGTCAGGGGATGAACTGCTCCGGATTTGCGCAGATCGCGAGCCTCGGGGTGGTCACGACCTACAACGATACCGGGCTCACGCCGGGAACCAGCTACAGCTACCAGGTGCGAGCAACCGATGCGGCTGGGAACCTGGGTGCTTATTCCAATACCACCACAACCTCGACGTTGGCGGACACCTCACCGCCCACGACGCCCACAGGGCTCACGGCGACAGCCATATCCAGCGCCCAGATCAATCTGGCGTGGAGCGCTTCCACCGACAATGTGGCTGTCACCAGCTACCAGATTCAGCGTTGCAGCGGAGTCAGTTGCTCGAGTTTCGCGGCCCTTGCCAATACGGGTTCGCTCAACTACAGCGACACAGGCGTTGCGGCCAGCGTGAGCTACACCTATCAAGTAAGAGCCTCAGATGCCGCGGGAAACGTGAGTGCGTACTCCGCATCCGCCACCGCGGTCACGACCACGGCGAGTGCCACGTACACTTATGACGCCACCGGGCATCTGAGTACCGTGACAACTTCGGCAGGAAAGACCATTCAGTACACGTATGACGCCGCGGGAAACCTCATCGGCATTCAAACAACGCCCTAGATAATGACTCTGTGCACGTCCCCACCGTATGGGCCTTGAGACTTTTTAACAGCTGAGGGCTTCGTGGGTGGTGTCGTACAGACCATCGGAGATCCTGAATATGAGATGGACCAAGACTGCAGCGACGGACCCGGAACATCATGAGGCCACAATTCAGGCCAAGAGATCCCTCCCTTGGCGGGCGTCGACAGGCTCATCAGGCTCTGTTAGTCGCCGGTACGCACTTGCGGCGCTGGTCTGTTTGAGTTGGGGTGGTTTGGCGCTCGCAGCAACTGAGACTGAGACCGACCCGGTCCCGCAGGGGTGGCAGGATGCAGGCGGCCCGATCGCGTGCGTCAGCGCGGTCTTTAGCTCAGTGGCAGATGCTGCAGCATGTCTTTCAACCGGTGACACCTTCTGCATTCAATACGACGGTGTTCTTGACTATGTGACGCCGGACATTAGGTTTCAACACGCGACTGTCTGGAATTCCTGTAACCCGCCCCTCAATTACCGTAGTGATCCTACAACTAATGGCGGTATAGATATCAGCTTCGTGCCGCAATGCCCGGATGGCTATACCTTTCACTTAAAACCCGGGGACCCCAATAGCGCGGACGGCAACTGCCAAATCGCGGTGGTACGCAACGAACATGGCCGCAAGAATGGATGCTGCGACTTCAATGGTAACCCCATCTATCCCGGCACGGGCAATAAGCGCGAGGACGAGATCGACTATGTCGGCGCGGGCGCCTTCCCCTTGCAGCTGAAACTGACCTATAACAGCGCCGTCGCTTTTGGCAACAACTGGCTCGACAATTGGGAAGGCCCGCACGCTGTGTACTCCCACCCCTATACATCATTCCCCGAAACCGCCACCTTCTACCGGGAGGACGGATCTGCATTCACGTTTACTCGTACGGGCAACGGTCCGTGGGTATCGGATTCGGACGTCAATTACTCACTGACGGGGGGTGACCAGAACTATACGCTGTCCATGCCCACCGGCGCGGATGTTGAGTATTACGGTACCGGCAATGTGCTCACGCAGATTCGAACCGCATCGGGGACGGTGAAATACCAGTTGGACTGGGACCTCAGCGGGACGCCGTTCAAGCTCTTGGATGTCAAGGACGCTTTTGGCCACCAGATATCGTACAGCTACCTTGCATCCGGAGCGGTGGACAAGTTGACCGATCCGGCCGGCGGCGTGGTGCAATTTGCTTACGGCTCAAACGGCACAATCTCATCGGTAACGTTCCCCGACATGACCGTGCGCACGTACGTCTATAACGAATCCTCGTTGACGTCCGGCGCGAATCTTCCGCTCAATCTTACAGGGATCGTCGATGAGAGTGTTGTGCGATACGCGAGCTATGGTTACAGCGCGGCTGGCACGGCACTGTCTTCTCAACACGCCGGAGGGGCCGGGCTGGTGACCGCATCCTTTGCGACGGAACCGGCGTTGCACATTGATGCGAGTATCGACGTCCCGAATAGGATTAAGTACATCACCACCACCAATGTCGTACCCACGGGGGTTTCCGTCACTGATACGTTGGGCCAGGTCCGCCATTACACCTATGCGTCACTGAATGGCGGTGTTGCCGTGACAGGGGCCGATGGACCGTGCTTTGCGAACTGCGCGCAGATTCCAAACAGTCAGACCCTGGACGCCAATGGCAACGTCGTGTCGAAGACGGATTTCAATGGCGTGATTACCACTTACGCCTACGACACGACGCGCAACCTCGAGACCTCCCGCACTGAGGCCTCCGGTACGCCGCGCGCCCGGACAATCACCACCACTTGGAGCCCCTCATTTAGGCTTCCATTGACGATCACTGAGCCCAACCGGATAACCTCCTACACCTACGATGCCAACGGCAATGCACTGACCAGGACCGTGACCGATGCAGCCACGAGCACCAGCCGCACCTGGACCTACACCTACAACAGCTATGGCCAAGTGCTGACGGCCGATGGCCCACGGACAGATGTGTTGGATAAGACGACGTACACTTACTATGCCTGTACCTCGGGTTACCAGTGCGGGCAGCTCAATACCGTCACGGATGCCGCCGGCAATGTGACGACCTACAACACCTACAACGCCCATGGGCAACGTCTGACGATTACAGACCCAAACGGGGTAGTGACCACGCTGACCTATGATCTGCGACTGCGACTCGCCTCGAGACAGGTGGGGACGGAGCTGACGAGCTTTGCCTATTACCCCGCCGGGTTGTTGCAGAAAGTGACCATGCCGGATTTGAGCTACGTTCAATACACGTACGATGCAGCGCACCGGTTGACGGGGATCGCCGATGGTCTGGGTAATCACATCACCTACACGCTGGACGCGATGGGCAATCGCACGGCGGAGGGCGCCTACGATCCCAGTAGTGTGCTCTCAAGAGCAATGAGTCGGGTCTACAGCAGTCTGAATCTCTTGAGCCAGCAGATCGGCTCGGCGGGCACCGCAGCGGTGACCACCACCTTGGGGTATGACAGCAATGGCAATCAGACCGCGATCAATGCGCCGCTGTCTCGCAACACGGTCAACACCTATGACGAGCTGAACCGGCTGAGCCAAATCACAGACCCCGCCAGCGGGGTGACCCATTTTGGGTACGACGCCAACGACAACCTGACTTCGGTCCAGGATCCGACGACGCTCAGTACGTCTTACACTTACACCGGGTTTGGCGATTTGCTGACCCAGGTCAGTCCGCAGACTGGGACGACTAACAATACCTACGACTCAGGCGGGAATCTTGCCACCAGCCTGGATGCCAGGAACAAGACGGCCACGTACAGCTACGATGTGCTCAATCGTGTGGCACAGATCGCCTACGGGGATCAGACCATCGGCTATACCTACGACACTGGGGCCAACGGCAAGGGACGGCTGACCGGAGCTTCAGATGCGAACCACTCTATGAGTTGGAGCTACGACGGGCTCGGCCGGTTGACCGGCAAGACCCAGACCGTGGGCGGAGTTCCGCTGAGCGTAAGCTATGGCTACACGAACGGCGATTTAGCCACGCTCACTACCCCATCCGGCCAGTCTGTGACCTACAGCTACACCAACCATTTAGTAACTAGTGTTGCCGTCAATGGCGCTTCCGTATTGGCCAGTGCCGTCTACGAGCCGTTTGGGCCTACCCGTGGTTGGACCTGGGGTAATGGGGCGTCCGAGAGCCGGCTGCAGGATACGGATGGGAATCCGAGCCAGATCTCGGGACCGGATTTCACGAGCTACGCGCTAGACAGCGCCTTCCGAATCACGGGGATCAGCAACAGCAGCAACTCGAGCCTGTCCTGGACGTACGGGTACGACACGTTGGACCGTCTAACGAGCGGAACAGCCACCAATGCTACCCCAGCCTGGACCTACGATGCTGATGGCAACCGTCAGGGCCAAATCGGTGGAACGCTGCCGACGTACGGTGCTTCAAATATCGCCCTGAGCTACAACAACCGCAATCGACTCGTTAGTTACGCCGGAGCGACCGCGACAACGTTCGCTTATAACGCGCTGGGTCAGCGAGTTCAGAAAAGTGCAAACGGAGGTACCACTGTATTCATGTACGACGAGGCCGGGCACCTGCTCGGTGAGTATTCTGGGAGCGGCGCGCTGATTCAGGAGACGGTATGGCTCGGTGCCCTGCCGTTTGCGACAATCCGGCCTCATGCGGGCGGTGGGATCGATGTGTACTACGTGCACGCCGACCATCTCGGGGCTCCCCGTACGGTCACGCGGTCGTCTGACAATGCGATCGTGTGGCGGTGGGATTCGGATCCATTTGGCACCGCCCCGGCAAATTCGAATCCAGGCAGTCTCGGGACGTTTGTCTACAATTTGAGATACCCAGGGCAGTACTATGACTCGGAGACCGGGCTCAATTACAACTATTTCAGAGATTATGATCCGCAAATGGGACGCTATGTTGAGTCCGATCCGATCGGACAGAACGGTGGGGTCAACACGTACGCATACGTGAGCGCCAATCCTCTCAACGGAATAGATCCAAGAGGGTTGGAAACTACAGTGGCTTGTCGAGACGTTAATGACCCAAGGGCAAGGATCTTTGGCGCTAAACATTGCTTTATAGTCGTCTGGCACCGAGATCGCTGCAATGGGAAGAAGGTCCTAGATAGCCAATTCAGCTTGGCGGGCCAACCAATGACTTACCCGCAAAATAGCAGCGCGCCTACATTCATGTCCGACCGGAGCGAATGGCTCTGGGGGTCAGGCCCACGCTATGACGTTGCACCGCCCGCTGGTGAATCAATTGCGCAGTTTGACGCGGCAGTTACCGCAGCTGGCACTGCATACGACTCAGGGAGCGGTTACAACGCGAACGGTATAACTGGACCCAACTCCAACACCGCAACGGAAACAATAATTCGAAATGCCGGCGGCACGCTGCCTGTAATTCCTGGAGCATTCGGGCAGTTCTACAATGGACTTCCGCCGCTTCCCCCAGGAATGACATGGGGCAAATAGTAGTGGGTGAGTACGAGCGCAGACTAAATGGCTCGTGGTCTGAAGGCGTGTGCTCGTGCACGGCACGGCGGGCGCGGAAAGTGAGGCGGTGGCGCTATGCGACTCATTAAGTGGTCTGTAACGATAGTTCTGGCTGCCGGCGCTTTGCTTGTGGGCTCCTTGTTTCTCCCGCCACTTCAGTATGAAAAGCGAGAATACCTCGGAGTGCGGCCGGGGATGGAACGGCGCGCTGTGCTCGTGTCGCTCGCGAAGAACGGCGTAACACATGTGCTGCCGATGCTAGATCATGTGGTCCGAGTTGACATCGTTAATCTGGAAGAACTTAGACGTCAATCTATCACCGGCCTTTGCATTTCAGACTATGCCAACGCTATTGACTTGAAGATTGCCTTTGATGAGAAGGGAAGGGTTACGAGAGCGGACTACGGCAGCGTTCAAAAGTTCAGCGAGTTGTCTGGAATTGGCACCAGGGCCGAAGTGCTGGACAAATTATACCCAATGCTCAAACGTGACGGACAACTGATGGTCGCGACTTGCATTCCCGACGCTAGGTGGATTGCCTTAAAAGGCATTGGCGCGAGCGACGTTCACTACCTCGAGCAGTTTCCGATTTGGTCTTTCGACGAGCCGGGTGCCTATTCGTCCGCGAGGTTGAGTTTCGTTGGCCCGAGACTTGAGAAGATCAAGTACATTTGGCGCCCATTTGAATCTCTTTAGTACAACTATTTCAGAGACTACGATCCGCAAGTCGGGCGGTATGGGGAGAGCGATCCGATGGGGCTCCTGGCTGGGATCAAAACATGCAGCTACGTTGGTTCGAGCCCGACGAATGGCCTAGATCCGCTTGGCCTTTGGTCGCCGGGTGGGCACGACGCCCTCTACGACTACGCGTTCAACCTCCTGCTGGATCCGACTGAGGTTGCGATCATTCAGCAGGAGAGTCGCGAGCTCTACAAGGAAACCGGCATTGGTACGCAGTACGCATACATCCACTCAGTGCGGAAGCCATTGCAGTCACCGGCGGCGGCCAAGGCAGCCAGCAAGAACTACTTCTACGAGAAGCTGCGCCAGGCGCGCAATGATCCAGACAGGGAGAAGGCCTTACGCGATTTTGCGGATGCCGCGCACACAATAACTGACTATTTCAGCCCGGAGCACACCGACGCCCAAGGCAATCCCCGGCTTTGGTTCCAGCTGCTCTTCGCCAGACACAGTCCCAACGATAACGTCGGTCACGAAACAGTCCACGACATTACACCTAGGATTTATCAGCAGGCCATGGCCGCGCCGATTGCCGCTTACAACCAAGCTTTTGGCAATGCGACTTCGGGAGGATGCGGATGCCAATAGTCATGCGACGAAGCTCGAAGGCCATAGTAGCCACCCTGTTACTGGCGGTGCTCTTTGTTGGGGTTTATTCAGCAATTTGCGTAGCATCGGATATGCCTGCTAAGAAGTTCACGCTGGAGCAGCTTCTGACCTGGAAGACAATCCGGGTCAAAGATGTAAGAGCGCTCAACCTTGATGTTCGTACGGCTGACGGTCCGGCCCTCTGGGCCCCTTTGGACGATCAAAAGGTAGTCTGGTTTTGGTGCATGCCCGGGGTTTCGTCTGCGCTGGGGCTAGAAAAGATTGTCCTGATCGCGACAGGCGCTACGAACGACGAGAATCACGCGGCAGTAGTCTGGCCGCCGAGCAAGGTCGGGCACGATTACGGTCAGGAGCTTAAGACCTTGTACAAGGGGAAGTAGGTTTGAGTACAATTTGCGGTTCCCCGGTCAGTACTACGATCAAGAGACGGGACTATTCTACAGCTGAAATCGCGACTACGACTCGGCCACTGGAAAGTACGTAGAGAGCGATCCAGTAGGAGCGCCTGCTGGCGTAAACACCTATGCCCGCGTGTTGCCTTACGTTACTTTGTTACCGCATGCCTCATCAGCGATGTTACTAATTCCGTGCCTGGGCGGTAGATACATCTCGCGTGAAGCTATTCATCTCGCAGATTAGCCAAAGGGACTTTGCAAGTCAGCGGCCAAATAGGCCATGAATGACGCGCGCCGTACCATCAGACCGATCCACGTCGAGACGGTGACGACCATGCCAAGCCCAAGCATGGGATGCCAGCCGTGGCTAAACCAGTCTAGGGGCGGCGTCATCCGCGTTCCCGCTCGATAAGCCGATGCAATCCGTTGCAACGGAGCCTAATCCCGAGCCCCTGCGTGGCGTCAGGACGGATTTCGGTTGCGAATGACGAGATACGCGCCAGGACCACCGGACGCTGCCGCCGCAGCACCTACAACGAAAGATCGTTATCCGGCCCTTCGAGGCGATGGATCCGCTTCTTTTTTGGTTCCGGTGCCTCGAGGTCAACCCGTTCCACCTCAGTGGCCAGGTCGTGCGTCGGTTCCAGGCCCTTCTGGCGGCTCCCGTACTGCCGGTGATAGGCGAGCCAGCGCGCGCGCGCCTCCCGCCGCACCGCCTCGGGGTTATCCTCCAGAACCAATGCACTCGGTACAGTGCCAATCGATTCGAGTGCCCTGCTTTGCCTCATCGCCAGCCAGTCGCGCACCGCCAGCGCGGCCTCGATATCCTGGTCGAGCACCAGGACGGATTGCGTTAACTGCTGGGCCTCGCGCTCCAGTCGGCCGAGTTCCTGCGCCCGCTCCAGCCGCTCGCGCGCCTGCTCTTGGACGCGGATTCCGATTTCCGTCTCGATCCCACGCTGCTCCATGGCGTGAACCGCCGGACCCTGATGTACGGTGGGCGCGCGCTCGATGCCCTGGTCCTTAAGACTTCGATGATCGATGTGCGCATCGATCCCCAGAGATTGCAGATGCTCGTTGGCCAGCTCTCCCCAGCGGGCGCGGATTTCCTTCATCTCCGCCGAAGCAGATTGGAGTCCATGCTTGCGCCTGTCGGTGTTGGACCATTCGACTTCAGTCTTCGGACCGAGTCCATTGGCGGCAATCTGCCGGGTCGTGGTCAGTAGATGCGCATGGTGGTTTCGCTTATCGCCGTGCCAATGCGGTCGGTGAATCGCCACATCCACGGCGCACTGATAACGGTCTGCCAGCTCCTGGGCAAAGGCCCGGGTCAGTGCCAAGCGCTGGGGCCCGCTCATCTCGCAGGGGAGCGAGAGCTCGTACTCGCGCGCGATTCGCGCGTCTTTTCGCTTCTCGGCCCGCTCGGCGGCATTCCACAGATCCTGGCGATTGCGCGCCCAGTTGATGTCTTGCCTCGTAGCCTCGCGGGAAAGAATAATCTCGGTATGTTCGACACCCCGCTTTCGGGTGTAATCAAACACCTCGTCGGTCTCGAGATCATGAATGCGCTCGGCGGCGCGGTAAGCGGAGGCGGCCGTGGCACATCGTCCCTCGCCACGGCTCACGGATTGGATGTGCAGGTGATAGATCGCCATGGCGGCTCAGATAGCGCCATCCAGGACCGGCGGATCAGTGACCTGGCAGCCAAGCGCGCCGCCTGGGCCCGAGGTCATTGGGGCTGCGTGCACCCGCGCGAATGAACTCCGACAGCCGTGCACGCACGACGCGGTCGGTGACACAGCAGTGCCGTCCGTAAACATCAGCGCGCCACAGTGACCGCCCCTCGGATATTCCACGGTAACCTCCTGCATCGCCGCCGCTCCGTCGCACGCGCCGCGGCCGCCACGAAGTCTGGAGAGCGGCGCGAACGCTGGGCGCACGCGTCGGCCCGCAGGGCCGACAAGAGTTGCAAGCGGGCGCAGCCCGCGCGGCAACTCGCAAGTGCGCCCTTCGCTCGCTGCCCTCGAGGGTTCGACGCTACGCTTGGTCTTGCCATGGAACTAGACACTTGCGCTCTTATTGAACAAAGGCAGTCGATATCCAGATCCGGTTTGGCGTGGGATGGCGGCAAGCTTTACGCCCGGCCGCGCCGTGCGGCCGGAGGGACCGGCATGCTACAACTCGACGATAAGATTGAACGGATGGAGGAGCGGCTGAAATGTGTACCGCCGTTCAGTATTGATCAGACGTACGACATTGCTTTCCGCACGAATCAACCGGACAGGGCGCGGATCGGCGCGAAATCCGGACGCCGGATCACAATGTGGAGCGTCGAAACAGCGCCACGTTTGAGCCAGCGCACAGCCCATCAAGGTAGTCCGCCCAGGCTTGCATCATCTTGCGGCGTTCATCGAGACGTTGCGCACGGTTGTATGCCGCGCGCACCTCATTGCGCTCCTGGTGCGCGAGCTGCAGCTCGATGATGTCCGGGGAGAAACCAAGCTCATTGAGCAGCGTCGACGCCATTGCGCGGAATCCATGCCAGCTCATCTGATCGCCCGTATACCCCATTCGGCGCAGGGCGGCCGTGATGGCGTTGTCGCTCAGCGGCCGGTCGGCGCTCCGCGGCGACGGGAACACATAGCGTCCCCTTCCCGTGAGTGGCTGGATGTCGCGGAGAAGGGCCACAGCCTGGCGTGCCAGGGGCACGAGGTGCTGCTGGCGCATCTTCATGCGGTGCGCGGCGATCCGCCATTCAGCCGCATCCAGATCCATCTCGGTCCACTCAGCGGCGCGAAGCTCGCCGGGGCGAGAAGACCAGGGGAGCGAATTTCAACGCTGCCTCGACCACGGGGTGCCCACGGTAGCCATGCAGAGCCCGGAGGAGCTGTGCCACCTCGCGCGGGTCCGTAATCGCTGCGCGATTCGTCACGACCACCGGAGCCAGGGCGCCCCGAAGATCGGCAGTGGGGTCGCGCTCCGCGCGCCCAGTCGCGATCGCGTAACGAACCACCTGGCCCACGCGCTGCTTGGCTCGGTGTGCTGTTTCGTGCTTGCCTCGGCGCTCGAGCCTACGGAACACGCCGAGGAGCTCAGGCGCCGTCAATGCTGAGATGGGACGCGAACCGATGTAGGGAAAGAGCAGATCCTCGAACGTCCACACTGCCTTCTGCATTGTCTTCGGCGCGAACGGCTGCTTCCCGAGCCACTCCCGCGCAATCGACTCGAACGTATTGGCGCTGCTGGCGCGCTCGGCCCGCCGTTCCGCGGCTGGGTCCCTCCTGCCCTCGAGCGCGGTGTGCATTCCGGCGCGATTGGAGCGTGCGGCCTTGAGTGAGGTCGCGGGATACGTGCCCAGGCTCAACATCGATTCTCGGCCTCCGAGCGTATACCGAAACCTCCACTGCTTCCCGCCGGCAGGAGTGATGAGGAGGTACAGGCCGCCTCCGTCCCGAAGCTTGTAAGGCCGGACCGTGGGTTTGGCGCTTCGAAGGCGCGCCTCGCTCAGAAAATCGGTAGCGGCCAATGCGTACCCGTCCGGGTTCTCCGTACCCGTCATTGTACCCGTTTCGGTTTCCGTACCCGCCGTTTTTGGCCGTTACAGCCTGCGCGCTCCTGAGCACCTGATTTCTTACAGAGTACCTATATTTATAGACTTCTGTGAGACTCTGTGAGTCCGGGTGATACGTCGTGAGATGGGGTGCTGGCGCCCCCGGCCGGAGTTGAACCGGCGACCTACCGCTTAGGAGGCGGTCGCTCTATCCACTGAGCTACAGGGGCGTGTGCGGATTGTAGCCTACACGCCGTGAGCCTTTCCCGACGCCTGGAACGAGGCTCACAAACTTGCAGTAGTCCACACAGCCCGAGTTGGAGTCTTATTGCCGTGCGGCCGCAACAAGCCGGATGCCGCATAACTTGCGGCACCCGGCCCCACCGCGGCTCAATGAGCCTTGGAATCAGATCCGGTGCGTACTGACGGCAAGTACCTCAGCAAGCTGCGGACTCTTGACCTGCGCCATCGCACCTGCCAGGGCCTGCGCACGGCAGGCTTCGACCTGCGCTTTCCTCGCCAGGTCGCGATTCTCGACTACGGGGCACACCTGCTCTACCGCCGAGAGTATGCGTCGCTTTACACGCCAGACACCCTCACCGCTTGTCAGTTCCGAGTTTGCATAGCGAACCACGACACTGGGGTCCGTGCTGTCATTACTGGTGGACGCGAAACCTGTGCTGATGGCCGCAATGTTCAGGGCAAGGCTCGCGGCCACAGCAACGAGGTTTCTGGTGGTGTTCATGACAATCTCTCCTTCCGGTTGATGCGCACTGACTTATGACTTCGTCGCTCTCGACGGTGCGCATATGAAACTCTCAATGGGGGCCGCCGTCTGCGACCATGCCTCGTGTTCGTCCCGCCGACCACGGTGTCCGTACCAGCAGGGCTTACTTGATGCGACCGCGCCGCGAGTGAGCCGGCGCCGCGCGGCGTGCGCGGGCAAAGCCGGCGCGAGTTCGTCCCTGAAAGCGCGGTACTCGTCCTATTCGGCCCACTTCCCCGCGGCGACGCGCATTGGCCGCTCCGAATGAAGCGTAAGATCATCAATTGCAGGGGAGTGGAGAAGAATCGATGAGTGCCCAGACCTGGGCGAACGTTCGCCCGCCCGTGACCGAAACGACCGCCGCCCTATCCGGCATGGCGGGCTCGGCTCTGGTTTCGGTGCGTCCGGCGCGCCTGCCGTTCTTTGCCATCGTCACTGGTTATTGGCTGTACGTGACGCTGTCGAACGTCCTGTACGCCACGAGCATGAACACCGGCCTGGCCGCCGTGACTGGCGTAGAGCCGTTCGCACCGGCCGCGGCACGCATCGCACAGCACCTGCTGCTGTTCCCTGCTTTGCTGCTGTGCTACTGGGGATCGCTCCGCACCGGCTGGCGGCCACTGTGGCGCAAGCTCGCCGTGCAGTTGCCGCTGGCCGCGGCGTTTGGGCTGATGGCGAAGCCCGCGCTGGACCTGGGCGACTATCTGTTCCTTCCGAAGCACGAAATGGTCGAATTGGCACCGCACGCCGCGATGGGCTGGCTGACCTCGGCGGATCTCGCGCTGTGGTCCGCCAGCGCCACAAACTTCCTGCTGCAGTACGGCTTCGGACTGGCACTGGTCACCGCCTTCAGCCTCTACCAGCGTTTTCGGGATTCGGAGCTGCGCGTTGCCGCAATCGAAAAAGCCTGGACAGCGGCCCGCCTCGCCGCATTGCGCATGCAGCTCTCGCCGCACACGCTGTTCAACCTGCTGCACGTCATTCGCGGACAGGTCGCCTGGGACCCGCGCACGGCGCAATCGATGATCGTGCAACTCGCTGACCTGTTGCGGCGTCTGCTGGCCGCCGGCGAGCAGGACTTCTCGCGCCTGCGAGAAGAACTGCAGTTCGTACGCCTGTACCTGCAGTTGCAGCAGCAGCGCTTCATCGACCGGCTGACCGTGGAACTGCCCGCCGAGGAGCAGCTGCCGGACGTGTGGGTCCCCAGCCTGATCCTGCAACCATTGGCTGAAAACGCCGTGGTGCATGGCCTCGCCCGCCATGACGGCCCCGTTGGCATCCGGGTCGAAGCCCTGATCGACGATGATGCCCTGGTGCTGCGCGTGCGCAATGACATGGCCCCGGCCTCCTCCGTGGTTACTGCGGGCATCGGAGTCGCGAACGTGAGCGAACGGCTCGCGGTGCATTTCACCGGCGCGGCGCGGTTCCGCTCTGAGCCCGATGACCGCGGCGGCTGGACCGCCGAGATCCGCATTCCGGTGCTGCGCACGCGCCCATCGGGAGCCGCGCAATGAAGGTCATGATTGTCGATGACGAGCTGGCCGGCCGCCGCATGCTGCGCGAGTATTGTGCCGCGCAAGCCGATCTTGAGCTGATCGGTGAATTCGCCGATGGACTGGCGGCGCTGGAGCAGATTCGCCTGCGCGCGCCGGATCTGCTGTTCCTCGACATCCAGATGGATACGCTGGACGGCATCGCCCTGGCCCGGGCCCTTGACCCGGGCACGATGCCGCTGATCGTGTTCGTGACCGCCTATAACCACTACGCCCTGGAGGCCTTCGAAGTCAGCGCCATGGATTATCTGTTGAAGCCCTTTGATGAAGAGCGCTTCGGCCGCTCCCTGGAGCGGGCCCGGCAGCGCCTGAGCACGCACAGCGCCAGCGAGCGGCACACGGCGCTCAGCGGCGTCCTGAATCAGCTCGAACAGCAAATCCGGACGATCCACCCTGGCACGCGAACCCGCCTGCTGGCCGAAGCGGGCGGCCGCATGCACGTGGTGGATGCCGACCTTATTGAAGTGGTGGAGGCGGACCGGAACTACGTGTTGCTGCGGGCCGGCCGCGACTCCTACCAGGCCCGCAGCACGCTGCAACAGGCGGAAGCCGCGCTGCAGTTCCAGCCCATGCTGCGCCTCAGCCGCTCGTGCCTTGTGAACATGAACCACGTGCGCGAAGTGAGCCGCACGCCGCGCGGCGACTTCATCCTGGTCGTGTCCGGCGGCACCACGGTGACCAGCAGCGAGGGGTTTCGAGACAAGGTCCGCGACTACCTGGCTGGACTGAAGATCAGTACTACCTGAAGCACCACGATTTGCCCTCCGGCGGGGGTCGTTGCGGTGTCCTTTCAGCTCCGCTGGTCCGGAGAGGACTCGGCGCCTTCAATCACATAGAATCGATTGCGCCCCCGTGCCGTGTTGGAGGCCCAAGCGACATGAAACCACGTCTCGCGTTTGCTGTCCTGGCCCTGGCCCTGCTGCCCCTCCCGGCCTTCGCCCACGCGCACCTGGCCGGATCCACGCCGGCGGACGGCAGCGTGGTCACGGTGCCACCGACTCATTTCATGCTGAAATTCTCCGAGGCCGCCCACCTGACCGCCCTGAGCCTGCGCCGGGAGGGCGGGGGCAAGGCGCAGAAGATTGCCCCCTTGCCGACGGCCGCGAGCAAGAGCTTCAGCATCATTGCGCCGAAGCTCAGCCCCGGATCGTTCAGCCTGAGTTACCGCGTGGTCGCCGCGGACGACAATCATCTTTCCATGGGCACGATCAGATTCCAGCTTTCGCCTGCCCCTTAGCACCGTCGGCCTGAAGGTCCATGGCCGTCGACATCGTTTCAGTCACGCTGCGCGCCCTGGGATTCGCCGCGCTGTTCCAGGCGGCGGGTCTGGCCTTCTTTCTTACCCTGTTCGGGTGGGAACTGAGCCGGCCCCGGCCCGGCCTGCGCCGCCTCGGCGCCGTCGCGGCCATTGCCGGTGTGCTGCTTATCCTGGCTCACCTGGCGCTGGACGCAGCGCGCATGGCGGGCGATTTCTCCGGCCTGTGGGACGGCGAACTACAGCGCCTGGCGTGGATTTCCGGATCCGGGACAGCGGCGCTGGTGCAGGCCGCCGGACTGCTGGGCATTGCGCTGTCGTTGCGGAGGCCGGGCGGTGTCGGAGCACGCCGGGCGGCGCTCTGCGCTCTGATCGCCCTCGGCGGATTCCTGCTGACAGGTCATACGAGCACGCATCCGCTGCGCCCGCTCCTGGCCGCGCTCCTGGCATTGCACCTGCTCGTCATCGCGTTCTGGTTTGGATCGCTGGCCCCGCTCCTGCTTGTGATCGGTACCGAGGCACGGCCGCTGGCCGCGCGGATCCTGGCGCGTTACTCCGCGATCGCCGGATGGCTGGTGCCGCTGATCCTGGTGGCGGGCCTGAGCCTGGCGTGGATCCTGGCCGGCAGTCTCGCGGTGCTTCGGCAACCCTACGGTCAGCTGCTGATCGCCAAGATTGCAGGCTTCGGGCTGTTGATGCTGCTGGCGGCGGCCAACCGCTGGCGCCTGGTGCCGGCGCTGGCGGCTGGTTCGCCAGTGACCGCGCTGCGCCGTTCGATCGGGATGGAGATCGCCCTGCTGGTGGCCGTCCTGTCGACGACGGCCGTGCTGACGACCTACTATTCACCACACTGATGCAGGAGCGCCGTACCCACCGGGTGCCGGCGAAAGACGCATATGAAATACCGCAGCTTTGGGCGCCTGGGCTGGAATGTGGCGGAGATCGGCTTCGGCGGCTGGGCTATCGGCGGTGGCTGGGGAGGCCAGTCCGACGAGGACTCCACCGCGGCGCTGCACCGGGCGCTCGACCTCGGCTGCAATTTTATCGACACGGCGCAGGGCTACGGCGATGGGCGGAGCGAGCGGATCATCGCGCAGGTGCTTAAGGATCGGGGCGGCAGCCAGCGCGTCTATGTGGCGACGAAGATTCCGCCGGCTCCGGGCACCTGGCCCCCCAGTCCCTACGACGATATCGAGCAACGCTACAGCGCGGCCTATCTGCGCGAGCGGCTTGAGCGGAGCCTTCGGGACCTGCGCACGGATTGCATCGATCTGCTGCAGCTTCACACCTGGACTCGCGCCTGGAACCGCAATCCGACCGCGCTCGCGACGCTCCGTCAATTCAAGCAGGAAGGCAAGATCCTCGCCATCGGCGTCAGCACGCCGGAACATGACCAGGACTCCGTGCTCGACCTGATACGCGGTGGCTGGGTCGATTCGGTGCAGTTGATCTACAACATCTTTGAACAGGAATCGCAGGCCGAGTTGCTGCCGGCCGCGTCGGAATACCAGGTCGCCATCATCGTGCGCGTCGCCCTGGACGAGGGTGCCCTCACCGGGAAACTGAAGGCGCAGACCGTATTCGCCGAAGGGGACTTTCGCCGTCGCTATTTCGCAGGCGATCGCCTGCAGCGCACGATCGAGCGGGTCGAAGCCATTCGCACCACGGTGGGCACGCGCGAGCCGAATCTTGCCACCGCGGCGCTGAAGTTTGCGCTGAAACCCACGGCGGTTTCGACGGTCATCTCGGGAATTCGCAACGCCCACCAGGCGGAGATGAATCTGGGCGTCAGCGCCCAGGAGCCGATGAGTAACGCGCTGGAGCGGGATCTGCGGGCGCACACCTGGCGGCGGAGTTTCTGGTTTGCCGGCAAATAGGCGGGCAGGCCCTGGAGTCCCTGCCTCGTGGTGACCCAGATTTCGCAGCTCGGCCTGCTGCTGCTCATCGCCGCGCTGATCGCGATGCTGACACGCCGGCTGCGCCTGCCATACACGGTCGGCCTGGTGCTCGGCGGCATCGGACTGTCCTTCATGCCCCTGCACCTGGACCTGACGCTGACCAAGGACCTGATCTACTCCTTGTTCCTGCCGCCCCTGGTTTTCGAAGCCGCCCTGTACATCCACTGGCGCGAACTGCGGCAGGACCTGCCGCTCGTCGGCCTGCTGGCGACGGTGGGCGTGCTGCTGGCGGCGGCCCTCACCGCCTCCGGCATGCATTTCCTGGTGCATTGGGGCTGGGGCGCCGCCGCGGCATTCGGGGTGCTGATCGCCGCCACTGATCCCGTCTCGGTCATTGCGACCTTCAGGGAGGCCGGCGTGCGCGGCCGCCTGCGCCTGCTCGTGGAAGCCGAAAGCCTGCTGAATGACGGAACGGCCGCGGTGCTGTTCGTTGCCGCGGTGGGTCTGGCGGCGGGTGGCGCCGCCGACCTGCTCGAGGTCTCCGCAACGCTCCTGCTGAGCATGGGGGGCGGCGCGCTGTGCGGTGCGGCCCTGGGACTGGTCTTCATGTACCTGGCAGGGCGGACTTCGGACCGGTTGGTGGAGATCAGTTTCACCACCCTGTCGGCCTACGGTTCGTTCTTTGTGGCCGAGCACTTCCACCTGTCTGGGGTGCTCGCGGCCCTGACTGCCGGCCTGGTCACCGGAAACTACCGCCGTGCCGGCTGGTCGAGCCGTGACACCATCGAGTCCTTCTGGGAATACGTGGCCTTCCTGGCCAATTCGCTCATCTTTCTGCTGATCGGCGCCCACGAGGCGCAGCAGCATTTCGGTGGGGTTGGCCTGGCGGTACTGGCGGCCGTCGCGCTGGTCACTCTCGGACGGGCCCTGGCGATCTACCCGCTGTGCGCACTGTTCGGGCGCGGCCCGCGCCGCGTGGCGGCCGCGCACCAGCATGTGCTGTTCTGGGGAGGACTGCGCGGTGCCCTCGCACTGGCCCTGGCGCTGGGTCTGCCGCCGGATTTTCCGCAGCGGGACAGCATCGTGACCGTCACTTTCGGGGTGGTCGCGTTCTCGATATTCGCACAGGGCCTGACCATGACGCCCCTGCTGCGCCGGCTCGGCCAGCTCTAATCTCGAGTGGCTTATTTATTATGGGAACGATAATATCATAGCCTGCTGCCAGCGGGGGTCCTGCCCATGAATCCGGAAGTCATCATCACCTGCGCCGTCACCGGCGATGACACCAAGGTCACCAAGAGTCCGCACTGCCCGGTGACCCCGGCGCAGATTGCCGCCTCGGCGGTCGAGGCGGCACGCGCCGGCGCGGCGATCGTCCACATTCACGTGCGTGACCCGGTCACCGGCGCCTTCAGCATGGCCACCGAGCATTACCGGGAGGTGGTGAAGCAGATCCGCGCCAGCGGCGTGGACGTGATCGTCAACCTCACCTGCGGCATGGGCGGCTACATCTACGTGGGCGACAAGGGCATGAGCGACACACCGGCGCCGGGCACGGATTTCGTGAGCCAGGAAGAGCGCATGCGCCACGTCATCGAGCTGTGCCACGAAGGCAAGTACCGGCCGGAAATAGCGACGCTCGACTGCGGCAGCCTGAACTTCGGCGACCTGAACCGTGCCTATGTGTCGACCCCGAATTACCTGCGCAAGGGCACGGCGATCCTGCGTGAACTTGGCGTTAAGCCCGAGCTGGAAATCTTCGACACCGGCAACCTGTGGTTTGTCCACCAGCTGGTCAAGGAGGGCCTGATCGACGCACCGGCGCTGATCCAGCTGTGCACGGGCATCCCCTGGGGCGTGCCCGCCGACGTCGGGCACCTGCTCGCAATGGTTAATTTTCTGCCTGCCGGCAGCATCTGGACGTCGTTTGCGATCAGCCGCATGCAGATGCCGTGGGTCGCGCAGTCCATATTGCTGGGCGGGAACGTGCGCGTCGGGCTCGAGGACAACCTGTACCTGAGTCGCGGGGTGTACGCGAGCAACGCGCAGCTGGTCGCGCGGGCCGTCACCATCATCGAGGCGATGGGGGCAAAGCCCCTGGGCCCCGCCGCGGTGCGCGAGCGGCTGAAGTTGCACTGAGGGGCCGGGCCGATCCGCCATGCCGGCACCACGCATCTACAGCACGCCGGTCGCGCCGGAGTGGATCGACTACAACGGGCATCTGCGCGACGGCTACTACACCGTCGTGTTCAGCAGCGCCGTCGACGCCCTGATGGATGCGCTGGGCCTGGATGCCGCCTACCGGCAACGCACGGACTGCACGCTCTATACCCTCGAGCTGCACGTCCATTTCATGCACGAGGTGAAGCAATCGGACGCGCTGGAGATCAGCGTCCGGGTGCTCGGGGCGGACCGCAAGCGCCTGCTCGCCGCCCTGGACATGTACACCACCCGCACCGCCGACCCGGTCGCTACCGCTGAATTCATGCTGCTGCATGTGCGGCAGGGTCCAGCACCGGCGGCCGCGGAGTTCCCCGCGGACGTTGCCGCAGCGATCGGGCGGCTGCGCGATGCCACCGCGGCCCTGCCGGCCGTCGGACCGGGTTCGCGCAAGCTTGAGTTGCGGGGCCGCTGAATGGACGAACGCATCCGCCGCCTGCTGGCGCCGCGCAGCGTCGCGCTGATCGGCGGCGCCTGGACTGATCCGGTGGCCGCGGGCTGCCGCACGATCGGCTACCAGGGCGAGCTGTGGCGCGTACATCCGAGCCGCGCCAGCACCGCGAGCGAACATTACTATCGCTCCGTCGCGGAGTTGCCGGGCGCGCCGGACGCCGCCTTCATCGCGGCGCCCAGGCGCGAGGCGGTCGCGGTGGCAGCGGCGTTGCGCGATCGCGGGGCCGGCGGCTTCGTCTGCTTTGCGTCCGGATTTTCCGAGACCGGGAGCCCCGAAGGCGAAGCGCTGACCGCGCAGCTCGAGCACGGGGCCGGTAACCTCCCCTTCCTGGGACCCAACTGCTACGGCTTCGTGAACTACTTTGACCGGGTGGCGCTGTGGCCGGACCAGGTGGTGGGCGAGGCGCCCGAGCGCGGCGTCGCGCTCATCTGCCAGAGCGGCACGATCGCGCTGACGCTGATGTTCAATGATCGTTCCCTGCCGATCGGATACCTCTTTACTGTGGGCAACCAGACCCGCCTCGCCGTGGAGGACCTGATCGAGATGCTCGTGCCCGAACAGCGCGTCAGCGCCTTCGGCGTCTACGTCGAGGGCATCAAGGATGCGCCCCGGCTGCTGCGCGCCGCAGCACTGGCGCGCGCCGCGGGCAAGCCGATCGCGCTCATCAAGACCGGGCGCACAGCCGCCGCCGCGCGCACGGCGCTCAGCCACACCGGTGCCCTGGCCGGTGCCGACGCGGTCTTCGACGCCTTCTGCCGCCAGGCGGGCATCGCGCGCTGCGAGACGCTGGGGAGCCTGTGCGAAACCCTCAAGCTGCTGCACTGTGGCGGCCCGCTCGCGGGCCGGCGCATGCTGATCATGGGCGCCTCGGGCGGCGACATGGCCATGACGGCCGATGTCGCCCAGCCGCTCGGGCTGAGCTTTCCGCCACCCTCGGAGGACACGGGCGCGAAGTTGCGCCAGATCCTGGGCGATCGGGTCACGATCGCCAATCCCTTCGATTTTCATACCTATGTCTGGTTCGACTGGCCGGCGATGCGCGCCCTGTTCAGCACCGCGCTCCGTGCCGGCTACGACGCGGTCGGCTTTGTGCTTGACAGTCCACCGGACGCTACGCCGGGCGCAGCCGCCTTCGTGGCGGCGATCGAGCAGTTCATTGCCGCCGCCGAGGGCGCGCCGGCGCGCGCCGTCCTGATCGCATCGCTCCCGGAGACGCTCTCGCCGGCGATGCGGCGGCGCTGCCTCGGCGCCGGTGTCGTGCCGCTCCAGGGACAGCGCGAGGCGCTCGAGGCGCTCAACACGGCCGGCGCCATGGGCGAGTGCTGGCAGGGCGGAAGCGCCGTGGCGCTGGCGCTCCCGTCCGGCCGGACGGCCACGGCGGAGCGCAGCTTGAGCGAGCCGGAGGGCAAGGCGGCGCTCGCCGCCCACGGCGTGCGAGTGCCCGCCTCCCGCACGGTGTCCTTCGCGAAGGCGGGTGCGGCGGCCGCAACTCTGGGCTTTCCGGTGGTGATCAAGGTCGTCGGCGCCGAGCTCGCCCATAAGTCCGACGCCGGCGGCGTGGTGCTGAATGTGCGCAGCGGCCCTGAAGCCGAGGCCGCCGCCAAGCGGCTGGGCCCCTTGTCGCCCACGCTGCTGGTCGAGGAAATGATTGAAGACGGCGTGGTGGAAGTGCTGGTCGGGATGGTCGTGGATCGCCAGTTCGGTCTGACGCTGGTGCTCGGCGCCGGTGGCCTGCTCACCGAACTGCTGCAGGATACCGTCAGCCTGCTGCCGCCCTTTACCCCGGCTACAATCGGCAGCGCCCTGCAGCAGCTCAAGCTCGCACCGCTCCTGCGGGGTTTCCGTGGACGGCCAGCGGCGGATGTGCCGGCCCTGGTTGAACTGATACTCGCGGTCACGCGCTTCGCCACCGCGCGGCTCGAGACTCTGGTTGAGATGGACGTCAATCCGGTCATCGTCCGGCCGGTGAACAAGGGCGCTGTCGCCGTGGACGCAATGATCAGGCTCAGGAGCGATTGACATGTCAGAACCGATCAGGCTCGCGCGCGACGCCGGTGTGCTGGAAATCACCATCGATCGTCCCAAGGCCAACGCCATTGATGCCGTCGTCAGCCGCCGGCTGAACGACATCTTCTGCGAATTCCGCGACGATGCGTCCCTGCGCATCGCGATTGTGACGGGCGCCGGGGAGAAGTTCTTTTCCGCCGGCTGGGACCTGAAGGCCGCGGCGGCGGGCGAAGCCCCCGACGCCAACTGGGGAGTGGGCGGATTCGGCGGCCTGAACTATCCGCGCAACCTCCACAAACCCATCATCGCTGCCGTGAATGGCATCGCCTGCGGCGGTGGATTCGAGATCGTGCTGGGCACCGACATCATCGTGATGGAGGAGCATGCCCGCTTCGCGCTGCCGGAGATCAATGTCGCCGTGCTGCCCGATGCCGGCGTCATCAAGCTGCGCCGCCGCATCCCTTACCACGTGGCCGTCGAGTTCCTGATGACCGGGCGCTGGATGGATGCGGTCGAGGCCAAGCACTGGGGACTGGCCAATCACCTCGTGCCGCGCGGCCAGGCGCTTGGCAAGGCGCGGGAGATCGCGCGCCAGCTGGCCGAGGGGCCCCCGCTGCTGTTTCCAGCCATCAAGCAGCTGCTGCACCACACGGAGATGGTGCCGGAAAACCAGGCCTTCGAAGTCCACGATGCGCTCGATGCCGTGCAGCGCGTGATGCGCTCGGCGGACCTGCTGGAGGGCGCACGCGCCTTTGCCGAAAAGCGCGCGCCGCGCTGGACCGGACGCTAAGGGCCCTGGCGCTACGCCCCCAGGGGCCGCAATAGCGCGCGCGAGATGATGTGGCGCTGAATCTCGCTGGTGCCCTCCCAGATGCGCTCGATGCGCGCGTCGCGCCAGATCCGCTCCAGCGGCAGGTCGCTCATCAGGCCCATGCCGCCGTGGATCTGCAGGGCCTCGTCCGCCACGAATGCGAGCATTTCGGTGGCCTTGAGCTTGGCGATCGCCATGTCCATGTCGGTGGCCGTGCCCTGATCCTGTTTCCAGGCGGCCTGCAGCACCAGTAGTTCGGCGGCCCGCAACTCGACCGCCATGTCCGCCAGCTTGAAGCTGATCCCCTGGAACTTGCCGATCGGCTGCCCGAACTGCACCCGCTGCGCGGACCACTGAGTCGCCAGTTCCAGAGCGCGTTCGGCCCGGCCCAGGCAGGTGGCCGCAACCTGCAGCCGCGTCGCGCCAAGCCAGGCGTTGGCGACTTCGAAGCCGTGGTGCAACTCACCCAGGATCGCACTCGCCGGCACGCGGCAGTCGCTGAACTCCAGGATGCTGTTGGTATACCCGCGATGCGAGACGTTGGCGTAGCCCGGGCGGATGGTGAACCCGGGATGGCCGACGTCCACCAGGAAGGCGGTGATCTGTTTGCGCTTGCCGCGGGCCGAGCTTTCCTCGCCGGTGGCGGCGAACAGGATGACAAAATCCGCGTGATCGGCGTGACTGATGAAGTGCTTGGTGCCATTGATGATGAAATCCGCATCATCGGCCACCGCAGTCGCGCGCATGCCGCGCAGGTCCGAGCCCGCCGCCGGTTCGGTCATCGCCAGGCATTCGACGCGTTCGCCGCGCACCGCCGGCAACAGATAGCGCTCGCGCTGCTCGCCCTCGCAGGCCAGCAGGATATTGGAAGGACGGCCCACGCATCCGTAGTGCAGCGCGTAGCCGGTCCAGCCCAGCTCCTTCTCGTACAGCGCCCAGGTCACGGTATCCAGGCCCGCGCCGCCCACCTCGGTGGGCATGTTGGCGGCGTACAGTCCCGCCTCGATGGCCTTGACCTTAAGTTCGTGAAGCAGCTCGGGCC
>Ga0209179_1000036_pt1 | contig 31078 bp, 26 predicted proteins | sample Rivendell_Oct201_11_FD_188352 | JGI IMG/M metagenome (GOLD analysis project Ga0209179, IMG submission 188352) | Vadose zone soil microbial communities from the Eel River Critical Zone Observatory, Northern California, USA -... | ecosystem: Host-associated > Plants > Roots > Rhizosphere > Soil ...
CAGCACATCGCCGCTCTGCCACGCTGGCTGCACGGCTACAACTGGCACCGACCTCACGCCAGCCTGGCAGGACAGCCCCCAGCCTCCAGACTAGGCCTCAGCAGAAACAACCTGCTGAGACTCCACAGCTAGCCGATCACTGGGAGTTCATGCGCGCGTCCGAGGACCTTTGGGTTTCCTGTGCCGGAACTAACGCCTCGCGGGAATCGCCCGCAATGGACAACATGATTTCCATCACCACAAAGGCACCCGGTGGAAGATCGGCAGGCTTGATCATGCGGGTATCGAATGGGGCCAGCGCCAAGGAGCCCTTGAGCGGCGCCTCTGCGTTCACGCCATGAGGTTCGGAGATTCCCAGCAACTTCCATTGGCCTTCGCCAGCCAAATTCTGACCCAGGCCCAGCTTCACGGCTGAGATCCGGAACGGCTTACTGCTCGTTTCTTTCGTGGACAACGCAACCTTGTCGACCGCGAAGCAGATGACGGAACCGGCAACGAGGAATCTGCCCGACGCCACGCCCTGTACACCAAAGTTGTGCGCCGTCTGAACCTCGAAGTTGCTCCAGTGCATTTCACTGGCGTTGCCTTGCGTCGGGTGGTCAGCGCAAAGTGCCTCGTCCTTTACGGGACCGGGCGTGCTGCAACTGGAGATGGCTATGGTAAGGAGCAACGACAGGAAAAGGCGCATGTCAGTGATCTCGGCGGCGGTTGCGATTCACGCAATTCGATTATCGTTAGTTCCCAATATATTCCAACGGCGAGGCAATGGTTGGGTCGGGAGCTGCAAGTAGTTCGCAAGGCGCACTACTCCAAATTTTGCACCTGCTCGCGCATCTGCTCGATGGTGACCTTCATCTCCACAGCGACGCGGGTCGTTTCCAGGTCCTGAGACTTCGAGGCGAGCGTGTTCGCCTCGCGGTTGAATTCCTGCAGCAGGAAATCGAGCCGCCGTCCGGCGGCCTCGGGCGCCAGGAGCGTGCGGCGGGCCTCGGCGATGTGGCCGCTCAGACGGTCGAGTTCCTCGGCGACGTCGAGGCGGTGCAGCAGGAGCACGATCTCCTGCTCGATGCGCTCCTGGTTCAATTGGCCCCCGAGTTCGGCCAGCCGCTCCTCGAGCCGCGCGCGTACGCGGGCGAGGACCTCGGGCAGGCGTGCGCGCACCTGCGCGATCAAGGCCGCGAGTGCATCACAGCGCTGGATGATCAGCTCGGTCAGCCTCTCGCCCTCGCGATGGCGGGCCGCGCGCAGACTCTCGAGGGTGCCGTCGAACAGCTCGCGCACGGCAGCGGCCAGCGCCTCGGGATCGGGCTGCGCCTCGTGCAGGACGCCCGGCCAGCGCAGCAGGTCCAGCACGTTGATCTGACCCTGCCCGGCCAGCTGCTTCGCGAGCTGCTGGCTGCGCGCCAGGAGCGGGGAGAGCGCGGCCTCATCCACCTGGAGCGCGGCGGCCATCGGCGGGCGGTGTTGCAGTGCGCAGTCGACCTTGCCGCGACGCAGCTCGCCGGCCAATTTCTGGCGCAGCTCGGATTCCAGGGTGCGGCAGCTGTCGGGGAGCCGGACGGTGGCGTCGAGGAAGCGGTGGTTTACACTGCGGATCTCGCACACCAGGGAGCCGAAGGCGCCGCTCCGTTCCTGACGTGCGAAGCCGGTCATGCTCGAGATCATGTTAAATCCGAGGCTCCCTTACTTCGCCGGGCGCGGAATGTTATAAGTCGCGGCCAGTTTAACCCAACGATCCGGAGCCCGCTTGCGCCTCGAACACGCTGAACTCAGCCTGCAGGGCGCACGCGAGAGCAACCAGGACCGGGTGACGGCCGAAGTCGGCGGCGACACGGCGCTGCTGATCGCCTGCGACGGCATGGGCGGTCACGCCGAGGGCGAGCGGGCCGCCGAGATCGCGGTGCAGGTCCTGGTCCAGCGCTTTCGCGCCGCACCGCACCCGCTGCTCGATCCGCTGGGCTTCCTGCACCTCGGGCTCGGTGCCGCGCATCAGCAGATCGTCAGGTACGGCGCCGAGATTCCGATGGACAACCGGCCGCGTGCCACGATCGCGCTGTGCCTGGTGCAGCGCCGTGGCGCCTACTGGGCGCACGTCGGCGACAGCCGCGCCTATCACCTGCGGCGCGGCCAGGTCGTGGCGCGCACCCGAGATCACAGTCACGTCGAGGTGCTGCTGCGCGAGGGCGTCATCGGCCCGGAACAGGCGCAGAATCACCCGATGCGAAACTTTGTCGAGTCCTGCATCGGGGGCGAGGCCCTGCTGCCGGAAATGGACCTGAGCCGGCGCCAGCCCCTGGAGAATGGCGACGTGCTGCTGGTGTGCACCGATGGGCTGTGGGCCGCCATCAGCGACGAGGCCATCGCCGGCGTCTTCGGCGTGGCGGAGGTTCCCCTGACCGACGCCCTGCAGGGGCTCGGCGCGCAGGCGGTCGCGGCCGGCGGTCCCACCTGCGACAACACCTCGGCCGTAGCGCTGCGTTTTCTGGAGTAGCACCATGGCTTCCCGCCACAATGATCGTGCCGCGGACGGCCTGCGCGCCGTGCGTTTTACCCGCCACTACACCCGTCATGCGGAAGGCTCGGTGCTCATCGATTGCGGCGACACACGCGTGCTGTGCACGGCGAGCGTCGAGGACGGGGTGCCCGCCTTCCTGCGCGGCAAGGGCCAGGGCTGGGTCACCGCGGAGTACGGCATGCTGCCGCGCGCCACGCACACCCGCACGGCGCGCGAGGCCTCGCGTGGCAAGCAGACCGGCAGGACCCAGGAAATACAGCGCCTCATCGGCCGCTCGCTGCGTGCGGTGGTCGACCTGCGCGCGCTTGGCGAGCGCACCGTGACGATCGACTGCGACGTGCTGCAGGCGGACGGCGGCACGCGCACCGCCGCCATCACCGGCAGTTTCGTGGCCCTCGCCGATGCCGTCGAGGCGCTGCGCGGGCGGCGGGTCCTGAATGCCAGCCCCCTGCACGGCCAGGTGGCCGCCGTATCGGTCGGCATCGTGCGGGGCCAGCCGATGCTGGACCTGGACTACAGCGAGGATTCCGAGGCGGAGACCGACATGAACGTGGTGATGAATAACGGCGGCGCGTTCATCGAAGTGCAGGGCACGGCCGAGGGCCATGCCTTCCGGCGCCATGAGCTCGACGCGCTGCTCAATCTTGCGGTCGCCGGGATCGGCGAGCTGTGCGCGCTGCAGGCCCAGGCACTGCAGGGCTAGCGGAGCGAGCCCCGTGCGCGTCGTGCTCGCGACCGCCAATCCGGGCAAGCAGCGCGAATTCGCGGCGCTGCTCGAGCCCCGCGGCTTCGAGCTGGTGCTGCAGTCCGCGCTGGGGATCGTGAGCATCGCCGAGACGGGCCAGACCTTCGAGGACAATGCGCTGCTGAAGGCGCGCCACGCGGCCGCGGCCGGGTTTCCGGCCCTGGCCGACGATTCCGGACTGGAGGTCGACGCCCTGGGTGGCCGGCCCGGCGTGTGGTCGGCGCGCTTCGCCGGTCCCGCCGCCAGCGACGAGGAGAATAACCGCGCGCTGCTGCAGGCGCTGGCGGAAGTGCCCGGCGAGCGGCGCACAGCGCGGTATCGGTGTGTGCTGGCGCTGCTGCGCGATGCTGCGGACGCCCATCCACTGATCGCACAGGGCAGCTGGGAAGGGCGCATCGCCCTCAGGCCGGCCGGCACGGGCGGCTTCGGCTACGACTCCTGTTTCATCCCGACGGGGTTTGAGTGCACGGCGGCCGAGCTCGGCGCGGTCCGCAAGAACGCGTTGAGCCATCGGGGCGCCGCGCTGCGTGACCTGGTGGCGCGGTTGGTGTCATGGCGCTGATCGCGCCACCGCTGGCGCTCTACCTGCACTTCCCATGGTGCGTGAGCAAGTGCCCCTACTGCGATTTCAATTCGCACAGCCTGCACGGCGAGCTGCCTCAGCAGGCCTACCTGGAGGCGTTGCTCGGAGATATCGACGCGCAGCTGCCGGGCCTTGAGGGTCGCAGTATCGTCAGTGTCTTCCTCGGCGGGGGCACGCCGAGCCTGTTCGAGCCTGCCGCCTTTGCGCGCCTGTTCGAGGCGCTGCGCGGGCGGCTGCCCCTGGCCGCCGATGCCGAGATCACGCTCGAGGCGAATCCCGGCACCATCGAGCGCGGGCGGTTCGCCGATTACCGCGGCGCGGGCATCAACCGGGTATCGCTGGGAGCGCAGAGCTTCGCCGCGCCCATGCTCGAGCGGCTCGGGCGCATCCACGGCGTCGAGGACACGCGTGTTGCCGCCGAGGAACTGCATGCGGCGGGCCTGGCCAATTTCAACCTGGACCTGATGTATGCCCTGCCGGGCCAGGACCTGGCCGGCGCCTTGGCCGACGTGCAGGCGGCGCTGGAGCTCTCGCCGGCGCATATCTCGCACTACCAGCTCACGCTCGAGCCCGGCACGGTCTTTGGCGGCCGACCTCCGCCCGGTCTCCCCGACGACGAGCTGGGTTTCAGCATGCAGCAGCACTGCCAGGCCACACTCGCCGCCGCGGGCTTCCTGCAGTACGAGGTGTCCGCCTATGCGCGCGCCGGTGCGCAATGCGCCCACAATCTGAACTACTGGAACTTCGGCGATTACCTGGGCGCCGGAGCCGGCGCGCACGGCAAGCTCACGCACGGCGCGCGCGGCATCATCACGCGCAGCGTCCGCGAGCGCGAGCCGCGGCGCTACCTGGCGCGCGGCTGGTGCGGCGAGCCGGCGACGAGCACCGTGGCGAGCGCCGATCTGCCGTTCGAATTCATGATGAATGCGCTGCGGCTGAACGAGGGGTTCGAGGCGGCGCAGTTCGAAGCGCGCACGGGTCTGGCCTGGACGGAGATCGCGCCGCGCGTGCAGCGTCTGGCGGCGCGCGGCTTGTTGACCGGCGAGGCCGGTCGCTGGCGGCCCACGGAGCTTGGAAGGCGGTTCCTCAACGATCTGATCGCCGACTTCCTCATCGCCTCCCGGCCCAGCCTGGCGCCGGGCTTCGGCCCCCTCCTGCGGAAAAAGCCAGAAGGGTCCGTGGTTTAGGCCAACCTCTGCGGTGCCTTCGATTCTTATGCACAGCCAGCCCTTCCGTGGCCTTCAAATTAGCCAATTACACGTGGCATTGCAGGCCAGGTGGCATATGCCCCCCCTAATTCATTGATTTAACAAGCTGTAACCTATTGGTCATTTTGTGTCCAAGTCGACAGATATGCAGAAATGACGTGCAATCGATGGCTGAGGCGAGCCGTTGCCCACAGACTTATCCACAGATTTTGTGGATAAATGGACCACCCGGACGGCCGCCCGGCCTGCCACTTGCCTGGCGGTGTCCCGAGGCTTAGACTGCGCGCCCTTTTTTCTAAGATGAGGCCCTGCCGGGCAGGCGAAGGGCGGTGGGCAAGGAAGGTCATTTATGAAAGCGTCGATCCATCCTGAGTACGGCGAGATCACCGTCAGCTGCAGCTGCGGCAACACTTTCAAGACACGCTCGACCGTGGGCAAGGACCTGAGCGTCGATGTGTGTTCGAACTGCCATCCTTTCTATACCGGCAAGCAGAAGATGGTCGACACGGCCGGCCGCGTGGACAAGTTCCGCAAGAAATACGCGGCTGCTGCCGCGCGCTGAAACACCGACCTGCGCGGCGCCGCGAGCGCGCCACGTGCCCTCTCGCGGTGCGCGGGAGTGCGAAACGACGTCTTGATTCCATGGTGCGCGCATGTAACGCTGCGGCGCCATGGCCAAGCCCGACTACGATCTGATCAATCCGGCCACCGGGACCCGCTCCAAGCTCCCGGTGCGCGTCGGTACGATCGGACCCGACTGCCTGGACGTCGGCACGATCACCAGGGATCAGGGCGTCTTCAGCTTCGATCCGGCCTTCAGCGTCACCGCCAGTTGCGAGAGCAAGATCACCTATATCGACGGTGACGCCGGGGTACTGCTGTATCGCGGCTACCCGGTGGAGCAGCTTGCCGCCGACAGCTCGTTCATGGAAGTGGCCTACCTGCTGATCAACGGCGAGCTGCCGCGGGCGGCGGAACTCACCGCCTATCGCACCAGCATCACGCGCCACACGATGATCAACGAGTCGTTGCTGCGCTTCACCAACGGCTTCCATCACAACGCCCATCCGATGTCGATGGTCTCGGCGGTGGTGGCCTCGATGGCGGCCTTTTACTACGACTCGATGGACATCCACAGCCCGCGGCACCGGGAGATTTTCTCGCACCGCATCATCGCCAAGCTGCCGACCATCGCCGCCGCGGCGCATAAGCACGCGCTCGGCCAGCCCTTCATCTATCCACGCAACGACCTCGACTACTGCTCGAACCTGCTCAACATGTTCTTCGCCGTGCCCTGCGAGGAATACCAGGTCGATCCAGTTGCGGCGCAGGCCCTCGACCTGCTGTTCATCCTGCACGCCGACCACGAACAGAACGCCAGCACCACCACCGTGCGCCTCGCCGGCAGCACCGGCACCAATCCCTATGCGGCCATTTCCGCGGGCGTCTCGGCGCTGTGGGGCCCGGCACACGGGGGCGCCAATGAAGCGGTGCTCGACATGCTGGAAGAGATCGGCAAGGTCGAGAATATTCCGGAGTACCTGGCGCTCGTGAAGGACAAGGCCAGCCACTTCAAGCTCATGGGCTTCGGCCATCGCGTCTACAAGAACTTCGACCCCCGGGCCAAGATCATCCGCGAGGCCTGCCACCGGGTGCTCGCCAAGCTCGGCCAGCCGGACGACCCGCTGTTCGAACTGGCGCTGCGGCTGGAGGAGATTGCGCTCAAGGACGAATACTTCGTCTCGCGCAAGCTCTATCCCAACGTCGATTTCTACTCCGGGCTCATCTACAGCGCGCTGGGCATCCCGCGCTCCATGTTCACCGTGATGTTTGCGATCGCCCGCACCGTCGGCTGGGTGGCCCACTGGCTGGAGATGATCGGCGATCCGGCCATGCGCATTGCCAGGCCGCGCCAGCTGTACACCGGCCCGACGCAGCGCGAATACATCGCGCTCGCCAAGCGCGCCTAGAATCTCGGTGACCCCTCGCCGCTGAGCAGCGCTTCGAGCTCGCTGGCATCGGCGCGCCGCATGGGGCGGCCGTCGACGGGGCTGACCGGGGCCTGCCGGATGCCATCGACCGGGAACACCGTCGCGTCGATCACCTGCTGATCGAGCTCAAAGCGCACCGTGGGGTAGATCCGGAAGCGCTCGGCGTCGAGGCGCAGCCGATGCTCGCCGACGTCGTGACCGACGCCACGATCCAGCAGCTTGAGCGCAACGGATTCGGGTCGGTCCGTGAACAGGTGGAGCTGCACATCGGCGTGCGCGGTCGCCGTGCCGTTGAGCACCGGCCCGACCAGGCGCGGGGAGAAGGCCGCCAGCGTGCGCATGGCCCGCAGCGCCGCGCTCCGCTGCGCCCGGAGGGTGGCGCCGTGCGAATCGGCGGCGAACAGACGCTGGTATTCCACCAGCGCGGCCTCGACCTCCGTGTTGCTGGGCAACGCGCCTTCCTCGCCGACGCCAAAGCGCACCGCGGCCTTGCGCTTCGCGGTACGGAAGTCCTGGATGCCGTGCTCGGCCATCACGCGCGCCGCTTCCTGCGCCAGGGCGCGGCGCAGATTTTCGCTCCGGGGCGAGTTTCGGCGGGGCATGCGCGGATGATAAAGGCTAGAACAGGGGTTCGGAGCTGCTGTTGGCCGGGACCCCCGGAGCTCCCGAGGCCGTAGGCAGCTTGCCGGCCAGGAAGTATTCGTCCAGGCCCTCGGCGTCCCCGGCCGCGACCAGCAGCCCACTGGTGGCATTGATCCGCGCGCTCACCACCCCGGCGGGCATGGGCCGTGGCACGTCGGGCACACCGCGAAGGGCCTCGCGCATCAGGCGCACCCAGATCGGCACCGCCACGCTGCTGCCCTCCTCGCCCTCGCCCAGCGGCCGTTCCTGGTCGAAGCCCACCCAGACCGTCGCCTCCAGGTTGGCGTTGAAGCCGTTGAACCAGGTGTCGTGGGACTCATTGGTCGTGCCGGTCTTGCCGCTGATGTCGCTCCGGCCCAGCACCAGTGCGCGCCGGCCGGTGCCACGCTTGATCACGTCCGCCATCAGATCATCCATCAGCCAGGCATTGGCCGGGCTGATGATCTGCGGCGCCCGCCGCTCGGCACTGACGAGCGGGATCAGCCGCTCGGCCGGCGGTGGCGCGAGCGTCAGCGCGCCTGCACGCGGCGTTGCCACGGCGCGGACGGCGATGGCGGGCGCGGCCGCGCCATCGCCGGCGGCGTCAGGTGGCGCGGCCTGGTCTGGCGGCGGCGCACACAGCTCGCAGACTTCGTGCGGCGCGGCCCGCCAGACCGTCGCGCCGGTGCCGTCCTCGATGCGATCGATGAAATAGGGATCGATCTTGTAGCCGCCATTGGCGAAGGCGGCGTAGCCGGTGGCCACCTGCAGCGGTGTCGCGGGCAGGGTGCCGAGCGCCAGGGTCAGGTTGTTCGGCATCGCCTCGCGATCGAAGCCGAAGCGCGTGGCATAGTCGATCACATCGGCGGTGCCGATGGCGCGCAGCAGGCGGATGGAGACCAGGTTGCGCGAGCGCACCAGGGCATCGCGCAGGCGCGTCGGGCCGCTGAACGCGCCGCCGTCATTCTCGGGGCGCCAGGTCTGCTCGACGCCGTTGTCGGCGACCACGATCGGCGCATCCATGATCACGCTCGCGGGCGTGAACTCATGCTCGAGGGCACAGGAATACAGGAACGGCTTGAACCCCGAGCCGGGCTGGCGGCGCGCCTGCGTGACATGGTTCCAGGCATTGCTGAAGTAATCGAATCCACCGACCAGTGCGACCACGGCACCATCCTGCGGGTCGAGGGCCACCAGCGCACCCTGTGCTTCCGGGACCTGACCGAGCTGCGCCGCACCATGGCCATTGCTGATCACGTAGATCAGGTCGCCCCGATGCAGGAGCGTGTCAGCGTGGCCGCTCGGCGCATCGCCGCGCGCCCAGGCCATGCCCTCCCACTCGATCTGGGCCAGGCCGCCGCCGCGCAGGTAGACGCGCGCGGCCGCCGGTGCGACCGAGACCACAACCGCAGGCAGCAGGTTGCCGATGGGCGGCGTGTCGGCGAGCAGCGGCTCCAGCTGTGCCGGGGCCGTACCCTCCTCGAGCTTCAGCCTGCGGATCGGGCCGCGATAGCCGTGGCGGCGGTCGTAGTCGATGAGCCCCAGGCGCAGCGCGCGATTCGCCGCCGTCTGCAGCCGGCCGTCCAGCGTGGTGATCGCGCGATAGCCGGCGTTGATCGCGCCTTCGCCAAAACGGGCCACCACTTCCTGGCGCACGATCTCGGCGACAAAGGGCGCCTCGACGTCCGAGCGCGGCGCGTACTCGCGCGCGTTGATGGGTTCGTTCAGCGAGCGCTGCTCGGTGTCCGCGTCGATGAAGTGCAGCGCCATCATGCGCTGCAGCACGTAACGGCGCCGCTCGGCGGCGCGCTTGGGGTTGGTGACCGGATTGTAGGAGGAGGGTGCCTGCGGGAGTCCGGCGAGAATCGCCGCTTCGGAAACTGATAGCTCGGAGAGCGGCTTGCCGAAGTATACTTCGGCCGCAGCGGCGACTCCGTAGGCACGCTGGCCAAAGAAAATAACATTGAGATAGGTTTCCAGGATCTGCTGTTTGCTAAAGTCGTGCTCCATCTGCAGCGTCAGGAAAATCTCCTGGAGCTTGCGGGCGACGTTCTTGTCACGCGTCAGGAACATGTTGCGCGCCGTCTGCATGGTGATGGTGCTGGCGCCCTGAGAATAATTACCGGTAGTCAGATCGACATAAACCGAACGAAGCATGCTGAAGTAATCGATTCCCCCATGTTGGAAAAACCGGTCATCCTCCGCCGCCAGGAAGGCTTCGCGCACCAGTTGCGGAATTTCCTCGTAGCTCACCGGCACGCGGCGCTGTTCACCGATCTGCGTGATGAGTGCACCGCTCCTTGTATACACGCGCAGCGGGACCTGCAGCGGCATGGTGCGCATGCCGGCCTCGCTCGGGAGCGAGGGCGCCAGGTACACGTAGCTGGCGAGCACCGCGTAGACGACGCCCAGCAGCAGCACCAGGCAGACAGCTGCCAGACCAATCAACGCTCGCAGCGTGCGGGACTTCACTTATTGGGCCTCCGTTGGTTGCGCTGTGCGGCGGGGCCATGCTGAAGTGCGGGGCTGTAATGCAAGCCACGACCCAACTGCAGGTCCGCATTGAACGTAAATCGACTCAGAGCGTTGCCGAGGACCAATTCCGTGAGACTACTCACGTCCAATTTAACCGACGGCTGATATATATTTGCCTGCAAATTCGCACAACTTCGCCACATTGGCGTGCATCTTACTGATAAGGAAGGGAAAACGTGTTCCTGTTCTCGCGTAAGAACCGCCAGCTCCTGGGATTGGACATCACCACGTCCTCGATCAAGTTGATCGAGCTGACGACGGCGGGTGGCCAATACCGCGTGGAAGCGTACGCGGCCGAACCGACGCCGGCGAATTCCATGAACGAAAAGACGCTCGTGGATCCGCAGGCCGTGGGTGAAGCGATCCGGCGCGCCGTCAAGCGCTCGGGCGCGACCAGCGGCGAAGTGGCGATCGCCATCAGCGGCGATGCGGCCATCACCAAGGTGATCCAGATGCCGCGCGGCATGCGCGACGCCGACCTCGAAGCGCAGGTCGAGATGCAGGCGGACCAGTACATACCCTTTCCCATGGATGAAGTCAGCTACGATTTCGAAGTACTGGGACCGTCCGAGAAGGACAATGATTCAATCGACGTGCTGCTGGTGGCCTCGCGCACCGACAACGTCGAGCAGCGCCGTGCCGCCGTCGCGGCCGCCGGCCTCAACGCACGCATCGTCGATGTCGAAGCCTTTGCGCTCGAGAATGCCTGCAAGCTCATGACGCACCAGATGCCCGATGGTGGCATCGATCGCACCATCGCGGTGGCCGATTTTGGCGCCAGCAACACCACCTTCAGCGTGCTGCGCAACCTCAAGATTGTCTATACCCGCGACTTCGCCTTCGGCGGCCAGCAGCTCACCGAAGAGATCATGCGCACCTACGGCCTGACGATGGAAGAGGCCGGCCGCGCCAAGAAGGAAGGCGGCCTGCCCGGCAACTTCCAGGCCGAAGTGCTCGACCCGTTCATCGACGACATGACGCAGCAGGTGAGCCGCTCGCTGCAGTTCTACCTCGCTTCCGGCACCGGCCGCGAGCAGCCCGAGAAGATCCTGATCTGCGGGGGCTGCGGCAATGTCGCGGGCGTCGCCGACGTGATCCAGAGTCGCGTCGGCATCACCGCCGAGAAAGGCGATCCACTCGGGCAGATGAAGCTGTCCTCGCGCGCGCGCGCCCAGGCGGTGCAGCGCGACGCCACGGCCCTGTTGACCGCCTGCGGTCTGGCCCTGCGGAGTTTCGACTGATGCCGCGCATTAATCTACTGCCCTGGCGTGAACAGCAGCGCAAGGAGCGCAAGCTGGCGTTTTTCGTCGCTCTCGGCGGCGCGGCCATCGGCGCGCTGCTGGTCGCCTTCACGGGTTACCTGCTGGTCAATTCGATGATCAGCGCGCAAGAGCACCGCAATGAGCGGCTGCGCACCGAGATCAAGGCGGTCGATCGGCAGATCGAGCAGATCAACGACCTGGAATCCCAGAAGCAGCGCTTCATCTCCCGCATGCAGGTAATCGAGAAGCTGCAGCGCGCGCGATCCGAGGTGGTGCACCTGTTTGACGAGATCGCGAAGACCGTTCCGGACGGCACTTACCTGACCTCCTTCAAGCAGGATGCCAAGCGATTGAAGTTCGAAGGCGTCGCCCAGTCCTCGACCCGGGTGTCTACCTTCATGCGCAACATCTCCGCCTCGCAGTGGATGAAGGATCCGGAGCTCGAGGTGGTCGAAAGCAAGCCGGGCAATACCATCGGCAACCGTTTCGTACTCGACGCCAGCCAGGTGGTGAGCAGCGGCGATGAGGACGAGGTGGCGGTCAAGCCCAAGCGCCTGCGCGTTGGAGGCACCCCATGAGGCTGCTCGAGGAACTGCGCTCGCTCGACCCCAGAGACCCGGGCCGCTGGCCCTTCGGCTTCCGCGCCGGCGTGGTCGGCGTCAGCTTCGCGGTACTGTCGCTGGTGGCGACCTATTTCTTCGTCTGGACGGATCTGAACCCGCAGCTCCAGCAGCTGCATGACCAGGAACAGCAGCTGCGCAACGAGTTTCGCTCCAAGCACTCCAAGGCGACCAATCTCGACGTCTACAAGCAGCAGCTGGCGGACATCGAGAAGTCCTTCGGCGCCATGCTGCGCCAGCTCCCGAGCAAGACCGAGGTCGACAGCGTACTGGTGGATATCTCGCAGGCGGGGCTCGCCTCGGCGCTGGACCAGAAGCTGTTCCAGCCCGACAACGAAGTGAAGAAGGATTTCTACGCCGAGAAGTCCATCAAGATCAGCTTCTCCGGCAGTTACCACCAGTTTGGCCAGTTCGTCAGCAACATCGCGGCGCTGCCGCGCATCGTCACACTGCATGACGTGAAAATCGGCATGGTGCAGCGGCCCGGTGCAAGCTTTGACCAGCTGCAGATGGACCTGACTGCCAAGACCTACCGCTACCTGGACGACGAAGAAGTGGCCTCGGCCGAGGCAGACCGCCGCAAGTCCGAACAGGCAGCCAAACGGCCGACGGGCTGAGGCGCGGCTTTGAGCAATGGGTAACCGGATGCAGCAGTACCAACACAAGACCTGGCGGAAGATGGCGCTCGCGGTGCTCGGTGTGGCCGTGCTCGCGGGCTGCTCGGGGCGTGACTCGGAACTCAGCAGCTTCATCGATTCCACCAAGAGCGAGCCGGGTGGGCGCGTCGAGCCCCTGCCCGAGGTCAAGCCTTACGACAGCTATGTCTATTCCAGCACTTCGATGCGATCTCCGTTCGTGCCCGGCGGTTCGCGCGGCGCGGACAACGGGCCACGGCCCGAGGTGCAGCGAAATCGCGAGTTCCTCGAACAGTTCTCGCTCGACGCGCTGAAGATGGTGGGCACGCTCAAGCTCAACGGCCAGAACTACGGGCTGGTGCAGGTGGCTGATGGGCGCGTGCAGCGCGTGCTGGTGGGCAATCATATCGGCCAGAACGATGGCCGCATCACCGATATCGTGCAGAACAGGATCAGTGTGATTGAACTCGTTCCTGATGGGTTGGGCGGGTACATCGAACGCCCCGCGGCCCTGGCCCTGAACGAGTGAGCGGAAGGGAGAGAATGCGCATGAAGCGACCAAATGCCGTCCATAACCTGCGGAGCGTCCTGGCCCTGGCACTCGGATGCCTGGCCGTGGCGTTCGTCGTGCAGGGAGCCCGGGCGGCTGACGCCCCCGGCAATACGCTGCAGTCCATCGACGTGCAGACCCTCGGCGGCAAGCAGGTCCAGCTCACGCTGCATCTCTCCGGACCCGCGCCCGAGCCGATGTCCTTTACGATCGACAAGCCGGCCCGCATTTCGCTCGATCTGCCGGGCACCGCACTGGCCCTGCCCTCGCGCCGCATCGATGTGGCCTCCGGCGGTGTCGACACCGTGCTGGCGGCCGAAGCCAACGGCCGCACCCGCATCGTCCTCAACCTTGACCAGTTGCAGCCCTACCAGACCCGTGTCGATGGCAATGACATCATTGTCACCATCGGTGCCGGTGCCAAGGCCGTAGTGGCCGCCCCGGTCGCGGCCAGCCCGGCTGCCGCGGCGCCGGCGATGGCAGCCAGCGGGCCGCGCGAGATCCGCAGCATTGATTTCCGCCGCGGCGAAGGCGGCGTCGGGCGCCTGATCGTTCAGCTCTCCGATCCACGCACACCGATCAACGTCACCCAGCAGGGCCTGCAGATCATCGTCGATTTCACTGGCGCCTCGCTGCCGCAGAAACTCACGCGTCGCTATGACACGCAGGACTTCGGCACGCCGGTGAGCGGCTTCGACGCGCTGCGGGTCAACAACGATACGCGCATCGTGCTCACCGCCACCGGTGAATTCCAGCAGCTGGCCTATCAGTCGGACAATCAGTACGTGATCGAGGTGCAGCCGGTGACCAAGGCCACCGCGTTGGCCACGGACAAGCGCGAGTACAAGGGCGAGAAACTGTCCTTGAACTTCCAGGACATCGACACGCGCGCGGTGCTGCAGCTGCTGGCCGACGCCAGCGGCCAGAACATCGTGGTCAGCGATTCGGTCAAGGGCAGTGTCACCCTGCGCCTGCAGAGCGTGCCCTGGGACCAGGCGCTCGACATCGTGCTGCGCACCAAGGGCCTCGACAAGCGCCAGGACGGCAATGTGATCATCGTCGCGCCCTCGGACGAGCTCGCCGCGCGCGAGAAGGCCGACCTCGCCTCCAAGAAGGACATCCAGGACCTGGCGCCGGTGCGCACCGAGTTCCTGCAGGTCAACTACGCCAAGGCCGCCGACCTGGCCTCGCTCCTCAAGGGCGCAAATGGCAACTCGGTGCTCTCCACGCGCGGCAGTGTCGCCGTCGATGAGCGCACCAATACCCTGCTCCTGTCCGACACCTCCGAGAGTATCGAGGCGGTGCGCAAGCTCGTCTCCACGCTCGACATCCCGGTCAAGCAGGTGCTGATCGAGTCGCGCCTGGTCATCGTCAACGATGACTTCGAGCGTGACCTGGGCGTGCGCGCCGGCCTGACCGGCACGCACGGCAACGGCGCCAATGGCCTGTTCATGACCTCCGGCACCGCGGCGGCCACCGACACGGGTCTGAGCTCGGCACTCAGCAATCTTGCGACCAACGGCACCCCCTATCCGGTGGGCGTACCGACCGGCACCAGCGCCCCCAGTCGCTACAACGTGAACCTGCCGGTCTCGAACCCGGCCGGGAGCCTCGCCTTCATGCTGCTCGGGTCCGACTACATCGTGGATCTCGAGCTCTCGGCCGCGCAGGCCGAAGGGCGCGGTGAAGTGGTGTCCTCGCCGCGCGTCATCACGGCCAACCAGCGGGAGGCGACCATTGAGCAGGGCACGGAGATCCCGTTCCAGCAGTCCGCCTCGAGTGGCGCGACCACGATCTCATTTAAGAAGGCAGTGCTGTCGCTGAAGGTCACGCCGCTGATCACGCCCGATAATCGCATCATCCTCGATCTGGCCGTGACCAAGGACAGTGTCGGCCAGGTGATCGTGACCTCCGGCGGCGTCAACGTGCCGGCGATCGACACCCGCACCTTGACCACGCGCGTGATGGTCGGGGACGGTGAGACCGTGGTGCTCGGCGGCATCCTCGAGACCACGCGCCGCGACACCGACAACAAGGTGCCGTATCTGGGCGACATACCGATCTTCGGGCACCTGTTCAAGAGCACCATCCGGGTGAACAACAAGAATGAACTGTTGATCTTCGTTACACCGAAGATCCTGCGCGAAGGGGTCAAGGTCAATTGACCCGGCAGGGAGTGCCGGTGGCGTTCACTCAAGGATCAAATGTTCAGGTGATTAAAATGCGCAATCTTCGTTGGTTCACGCCCCTCGCGGCTCTCTTCCTCGCCGCCTGCGGCGGCGGGAGCGACTGCGGTACTTCCTTCGCGAACACCTGCAACACGGGCGGTGGCGGTGGCACTTCCGTGGCCACGGTGCAACTGACATCGGATGTCGTCTCGATTCCGTCCGACGGCTCGTCGATGGCCAGCCTCTCTGCGCTGGCCAAGGATGCCAACAACAACGCCGTGAGCGGCGTGACCATCACCTTCTCCTCCACCGCCGGAAGCCTCGTGGTAACGCAGGCCGTCACCAACGCCAGTGGCGTGGCGACCGCGACGCTGGTCGCGAGTGGCGCCGCGGCAGGCACCTCGATCACGGTGACTGCAACGGCCGGCACGATTTCCGCCAATGCTGCAGTCATGGTGGTGAACACGCAGCAGACCATCAGCCTGATCACGAGCCTGCCGCAGATTCCCTCCGACGGCTCGAGGTCGGCGACCCTCACGGCGCTTGTACGCGACGCGAACAACAACGTGGTCACGGGCGTGACCGTAAACTTCAATTCCACTTCGGGCGCCTTGACCATTACTCAGGGCGTGACCGACGCCACGGGAACCGCGCTGGCGACCCTGAATTCCGGTACTGACCCGACCAACCGCACCATCACCGTGACGGCGACCGCGGGCACCGCCGTTACCACCCTGCCGGTGAGTGTCACGGGTACTTCGCTGAGCCTTAGCGGACCGGCGAATCTCGTTCTCAACAACTCCGGCAGCTATGACGTGCTGCTGACCAGCGCTTCGGGCCTGGGCATCCCGGGGGTGGCCGTTATGCTGACCTCCGCGAGCGGAAACTCGCTGACTCCGGCCATGATCACCACTGATGGGAGCGGCCGCGGCACGGTTTCGCTCACCGCTTCGGTGGGCGGAACGGACACAATCACAGCCAGCGCACTCGGGCTGCAGCAGCAGAAGTCCGTTGCCATCAGTACGCAAAGCTTCAACATCACTGCACCTGCCGATGGCACCAAGGTGAACCTGGGCGCTTCGCAGAACGTGACCGTCACCTGGCTGAACGGTGGCGCCCCGGTGGCGAATACCGCCGTCACCTTTGCCGCCACGCGCGGAACCCTGGTGCCCTCGACTCCCGTGATGACGAATGCCACGGGCAACGCCACAGTGGCGATCAGTTCCGTCAGCGCCGGCCCCTCGATTGTGAGCGCCAGCGGCACAGGCGTGACGGCGCAGATCACTCTGGATTTCGTGGCGGTGACGCCCAGTCAGATTTCAGTCCAGGCCGGACCGGCCTCGGTCGCGGTCGGCGGCAACAGCACGATCTCGGCCACCGTGCGCGATGCGGCCAACAACCTGGTCGAAGGTGCGACAGTCGATTTCCAGGTGCAGACCGACCCGACGAACGGCGGACTGTCCGCGGCCTCAGCGGTGACCAATTCCCAGGGCATCGCGCAGACGGTCTACACCGCGGGCACTACCAGCAGCGGCGCCAACGGCGTCACGGTATCCGCGACGGTACACGCGACGGCGATTTCCGCGACGACTTCGCTCACGGTCGGTGGCCAGACCGTGTTCCTGTCGATGGGCACAGGCAACACGATCGACATCAGCAAGGGCGTGGCTATCTACCAGATTACTTACTCCGTGTTCGCGGTCGACAGCGGCGGCGCCGCGCTCGCCAACATACCGGTGACCCTCTCGGTACTGCCGGTCGCGTACGGCAAGGGAATAATGACAGGGTGCGTCGGCGGAACCGGGACGGGCTGGGGCCCGAGCTACTCGACGGCGATAAATGACACCGATTCCTACAACAGCACCAAGATGTGCCGGAATGAAGACACGGACTACACGGGCAACATTAATTCGCTGGGTCTCGACCCGCTTGGCAAGCCGATCAAGGACTACAACGGGAACGGCAAGCTCGATCCGGGCAACATCGCGGTCGTGTCGCCGAGTTCCGGGCTCACCGATACCAATGGGAAGCTCGACGTCATGATCACTTATCCACGCGATCACGCCTACTGGATAGCGGTGTCCCTGATCGCCTCGACGACCGTGCAGGGCACCCAGAGCAGCACGACGTCGACATTCGTGCTGGCGGGCGCTGTGGGCGATTACGTGTGCACTACCGGACCGCCGGGACCGACCAGCCCCTATGGAATCGCGAATACCTGCGCGAATCCGAACTGAGCGGCGGGATGCGGCGCCGACGCCGGCGTTGAGGGTCATGCGCGGATGAATCCGGCCGCGACCGGCGGCCGTGTTTAAGTAGCGGCCATTGCCGGGGCAGGGCATGCTACGTGCTGCATGCCTGCCTCGCGCAATATCTTCCTGATTGGCCCAATGGGCTCGGGCAAGACCGCCGTCGGCAAGCAGATTGCGCGGCTCCTCAAGTTTCCCTTCATCGACAGCGATCGCGAGATCGAGACGCGCACGGGCGCTGATATTCCGCTGATCTTCGAGCGCGAGGGCGAGGCGGGCTTCCGCAAGCGCGAGCGCGAGGCAATTGGGGAGCTGACCGCACGGAGCGGTGTGGTGCTGGCCACGGGCGGTGGTGCGGTGCTCGATCCTGAGAACCGCCGGCTGCTCGCCGATCGGGGCTGGGTGGTCTATCTCGAGACCTCGGTCGCGCAGCAGGCGGAACGCGCCGGTCGCTCCAGCCACCGTCCGCTGCTGACGGGCGCGGATCCGCGGCGGCGCCTCGAAGACCTGATGCGCATCCGCGAACCCCTGTACCGCGAGATCGCAGATTTCATCGCGACGACCACGCGCCGGCGCGTCAACCCGGTGGCCGAGCGCATCGTGCTGGCCTACCGGGCCAGCACGGCGCAGCCTTAGCGTGCCCGCGCGCTGGCGGCCACGCCCGGGCAGGCCGGGTCTGTATACTTGTTCCCGCCACAGCGCGCGGATTTTATGCAGACCCTCACCGTAGAGCTCGAAGATCGCTCCTACCCGATCAACATCGGAGCGGGGCTCCTGCAGCAGAAATCGCTCCTGCAGGCCGCGGTTCCGGCACGCGATATCCTGCTGGTCAGCAACACCACCGTCGCGCCGCTCTATGCCGGCGCCGTCCGTGAGGCCTTTGCCGACCGGCGCGTGGTTGAAGTCATTCTGCCCGATGGGGAGCAGCACAAGTCCTTAGCCACGGCTGGCCGCGTTTTTGACGTGCTCGTCGCCAACCGCTTTGGCCGCGACGCACTGGTGCTGGCCCTCGGCGGCGGGGTGGTCGGCGATCTGGCCGGCTTTGTGGCCGCCTGCTACCAGCGCGGCGTGGATTTCGTGCAGGTTCCCACCACGCTGCTCGCGCAGGTCGATTCCTCGGTGGGCGGCAAAACCGCCGTCAATCATCCGGGCGGCAAGAACCTCATCGGCATCTTTCACCAGCCGCGTGAGGTGCTGGCGGACACTGACGTGCTGGCGACCCTGCCGGAGCGTGAACTGCAGGCGGGCATTGCGGAGATCATCAAGTACGGGCTGATCTGTGACCGCGGTTTTTTCACCTGGCTTGAGCAGCACATCGAGGCGGTGCGTGGGCGTGAAGTGCAACTGCTGTCGCAGGCCATCTACCGTTCCTGCCAGATCAAGGCGCGGATCGTCGGGCGCGACGAGCGCGAGCGAGGCGACCGCGCCCTGCTCAATCTTGGGCACACCTTCGGCCACGCCATCGAGGCGGCCACCGGCTACGTCGAGTGGTTGCACGGCGAGGCCGTCGGCGTAGGGCTGTTGATTGCCGCGCGCATGTCGCAGCGGCTGGGCGGGCTCACGGAAGCGGATGTGGAACGCGTTCGCAGGCTCCTCGAGCGCGCGGGGCTGCCCACCGCGGCGCCGCGGATCAGCGCAGCCCAGGTGGCGAGCTTCATGAGTGCCGACAAGAAAGTGAAGGGCGGGCGTGTCCGCCTGGTGCTGCTTCGCGCAATCGGCGAAGCCTATGTCAGCGGCGACTACCCTGACGCGGCCCTGAACGACACGCTTCAAGCGCAGTTCGGTGCATGAATAGGGTCGCGTCAGACTCCCCCGCGCCCGCCGTCGCGCTGGCACCCTACGCCGCACACGACGCCCAATCGCGTGGCCGGCGGCATGCGGAGCCGCCACCCCAGTTTCGCGGTGAGTTCCAGCGCGACCGCGATCGGATCATCCACTGCAATGCCTTCCGGCGCCTCGCCTACAAGACTCAGGTGTTCGTCAATCACGAGGGTGATCTGTACCGCACGCGCGTCACTCATTCCCTCGAGGTGGCGCAGATCGCGCGTTCGATCGCACTGGCCCTGAGGCTGAATGAGGCGCTGGTAGAGGCCATCTCGCTCGCGCACGATCTGGGCCACACGCCCTTTGGGCACGCGGGGCAGGACGCGCTCAACGAATGCATGCGCGAGTACGGCGGATTCGAGCACAATCTGCAATCACTCCGCGTGGTCGATGAACTGGAAGAGCGCTACCCCGATTTCCAGGGGCTCAATCTCAGCTTCGAGTGTCGCGAAGGCATCCTGAAGCACTGCGCCCTGCCTAAGGCGCGGGAACTGGGCGATGTCGGGCAGCGCTTCATCGACCGCACGCGCAGCGGCCTGGAGGCGCAGCTCGCCAATCTTGCCGATGAGATCGCCTACAACAATCACGATGTCGACGACGGGCTGCGCGCCGGCCTGATCACGCTCGATGATCTGTGCGAGGTGGGTCTGGTGCGCCGCCACACCGAGGCGGTGCGGAGCGTGCATGCGCAGCTGCCGGCGCGGCGCGCGGTCCACGAGATCATCCGCCGCATGATCAACGAAGTGGTCGTGGACGTGATCCGCACCAGCGAAGCGCTGCTGCGTGCCGCAGCGCCGGCCAGCATCGATGCGGTACGGAAGCATGACGCGGGACTCATTGCCATGAGCGAGGACATCAGCGCGCAGCACCTCGAACTGAAGCGCTTTCTGCGCGAGCGCGTCTACCGCCATCATCGCGTGCTGCGCATGACGAGCAAGGCAAAGCGCGTGCTGGAGAGCCTCTTTTCTGCCTTCATGAGCGACGCACGGCTGATGCCGGAGGAGTATTGCGCCGCCGCGCAACGAGCCGAAGCGGCCGACGGGCCGCGCGGCCGTGCACGCACCGTGGCTGATTACGTGGCAGGCATGACCGACCGCTACGCCATTCTCGAACATCGCCGCCTCTTCGATCCGGCTGAGCGCACCTGAGGACGAGCAGTGAAAGCAGCCGTGAGTAAGCCGATTCCCAATCGCGAGCGCCTGATCTTTGCACTCGACGTGCCCGACGCTGACGCCGCCCGCGCGCTCGTCGGACAACTGGGCGATGCCGTGCAGTTTTACAAGATCGGCCTCGAGCTGTTCATGGGCGGTGAATATTTCTCGTTGCTCGAGTGGCTGGTGGCGCGACAGAAGAAAGTGTTCGTCGACCTGAAGTTCTTTGACGTGCCCGCCACCGTCGCCGCGGCCGTTCGCCAGCTGCGCAATCGTGGCGTCAGCTTCACCACCGTGCATGGCAACCAGTCGATCATGGAGGCTGCTGCGGAAGCCAAGGGCGATGTGAAGCTGCTTGCGGTTACGGTTCTAACCAGCCTCGATCGCGGCGACCTTGATGACCTCGGGTTCCAGTGCGACGTCCAGCAGCTCGTGCTGTCGCGGGCGCGGCGTGCGCTCGAGGCCGGATGCGACGGCGTGGTCTCGTCTGGCCTGGAAGCGCAGATGCTGCGACAGCACATCGACTCGCGGTTGCTGATCATCACGCCCGGCATCCGGCCGGTTGAGAACCGCCCCACGGACGACCAGAAGAGGGTCGTTTCTGTGCCCCAGGCCTTTCAGTGCGGCGCTGATTACATTGTGATTGGCCGACCGATCCGGGATGCGGCCGACCCCAGGGCCGCCGCTGAGCTCATACAGGGGCAGATCGCGGCGTCGCTGGCCTAGCGGCTGGACCCGGGTACCAGGGCTCCTGGCCCTCCGTAGCCCTTCCAATAGTTCTTTTAAAACAACGCACTAGCTCCAGGTGCGGGCCGAGGTCGTGCGTGGGCGCCCTGGCCGCCATTTTGGCGCCCTAGCGTCGGGTCTTTAACGCACTGCAAAAGAAGCATAATTCATTGACATAAGAGAGACCCGATAGTAAATGTAAACTCCTGATCGGCTTATGTTTAGCCGCAGGGGGGAGCGTGGAACTGCAACTCGCGCCAGAAGACGAGCGCACGGTATTTCTCGACGCCATCGAGGAATCGTTGCGCCCGCTCATGCGCGCGGTGTTCAGGTACGGCGTCAGCTACCAGGATCTCATCGGCGTAGTTCGCGCCCTCTACATTTTTTCATTGCGCGAACGTTACGAAGACCAGGGCCGTCCGGCTGACGAAGCACGTCTCAGCCTGATGACCGGTGTCACGCGCGGCGAAGTCGTCAAATTGTTCGCGAGTCGCGTCGAGCGCGATCAACAGCGGGCGTTGGCGGCGAAGCGCACAGATCAAGTTAGTCAGCTATTGGGCAAGTGGCACGACGACCCGCAATTTTCGACGCCCTATGGCGCTCCTCTGGACTTGTCTTTGCGGCCGGAGGGCATGTTTAGAACCTTTGATCAATTGCTCATGGCCGCGGGAACGGATTTGGATCGCGAGACGGCGATTGACGCTCTCGTTGCGAACCGATGCGCTGAGGTGCACGCGGGAAAATTCATTCGCTGCACTACTAGAGCGTTTCTTCCAGTGGGCAAGGACCTGTCAAAGATTTCTCGGTTAGGTCGACTGGGTAGCGCACTTCACTCAACTTTTGCACACAACCTGTTTAAGAGCCCCACTGAACCTTCCTATTTCGATCGAACTATGGTCTCTGATTTCCCGCTTTCAGAATCTGGTCGCACGGCGATGCTTTCGCAACTCAGAGAGGAAGGCGAAGAGTTTATCGATGGGATGGATCGATGGGTATCCACGAAAGCTGTTGGGTTCAAAGATGAGCAGAGCGGCCGTCGATACGGTGTTACTGCGCTGTTCTTTGAAGACATCACGAAGGACGACATTGGCAGAGCGCACATAAGAGTTCCCTTGAGGAACTCTTCCATTAACGAATAGCTTTTCATTGGCGATTTTTGTCGCGTTAGGGGATAGAAAAATGAAGACCACCGCATTTGCTGGACCAATTTGCCTCGCACTGGCAATTGTGGCCGCCCCAATCGCCACTGCCGGTGGGTCGTATGTCTTGCTGATGACGGGACCAGCTGAAACAGTCGACCTTGCGACGAATACTGTGAGCGTATTGGGGCATAGATTTGCGGTGCCAGATGCCTCAAGGTTGACTCTCGGGCATCAGATGAATGTTTTTGGTGTCTTAAGGACCAACGGTTCAATTGGGGCCAGTTACATCCAGGACACGGCCAGATTCGCGGCAGGCGGCGACAATGTGTTTGCGAGTGGTGCCGTAACGGCGATTAACACTGCGCGGGGACTCTTGTCGGTGGGGGGCGCGGCGATCGACTATACGTCGCTGTTAGGGCGATCGGATTTCAAGGTGCCCGCTGTTGGTGATGTTGTTGCGATAACGGGTATTCAACCGGCCGGAAGAGGATTGGTGCTGGCCGGCGAGATTCATCAACTGTATGGCGTTACGGCCGGCGGAATCGTGTCGTCGGGAGTCACAGCTGGCGGCGTCGCGTCCTCGGGTGTCACTGCAGGCGGCACCGGAACCTCGGGCGTTACCGCTGGTGGCACTGGAACCTCGGGCGTTACCGCTGGCGGCACCGGAACCTCGGGCGTTACCGCTGGTGGCACCGGAACCTCGGGCGTTACCGCTGGCGGCACCGGAACCTCGGGCGTTACCGCTGGCGGCACTGGAACTTCTGGAGTCACCGCAGGTGGCACCGGAACCTCGGGCGTTACCGCTGGCGGCACTGGAACCTCTGGAGTCACCGCAGGTGGCACCGGAACTTCGGGTGTCACCGCAGGTGGCGTCGGAACTTCGGGTGTCACCGCAGGTGGCGTCGGAACTTCGGGTGTCACGGCAGGTGGCATAAGAGCTTCGGGCGTCACGGCAGGTGGTGTCGGAACCTCGGGCGTTACCGCTGGCGGCACTGGATCCTCTGGAGTCACCGCTGGCGGCACCGGAACCTCGGGCGTCACCGCTGGTGGCACTGGAACCTCTGGAGTCACCGCTGGCGGCACCGGAACCTCGGGTGTCACCGCAGGCGGCACGGGAACCTCGGGCGTCACCGCAGGTGGCACGGGAACCTCGGGTGTCACTGCAGGTGGCGTCGGAACTTCGGGCGTTACCGCTGGTGGCAAGACATTGAGTGGTACGGCTGGTCGAAAGTCGTCCACTTAAAACAATCAATGACCGCGGCTCCTGATAGTAGACGGATTTCCAAATCCCGCAGCTAGATCCGATTCAACTCGGACTTTCTAATTCTGTAATCTCGCATCGCGATGGATCAGCTTCTCCGTTGATTCAAGGCGATTTCATCGGGGTGAGCCCGTATCCCGAACAATGGTATCGTGAACAATAATTGCGGATTTGTCGACCAAGGGCCTTGTGGGCAAGCGAAAAGGCGAAGTCCGGTCTTTCGGAGCGCATAGGGAAGCACTGCGAGACGCGTTCTCCGGCCTCGCCTTGTTTCTGGTCGACCAAGGTATAACCGCTGCGGAAGTTCAATTAGCAGTAACAGAGGCCTTTATCAAAGCCGCCGTTGCTCGCGCACGAAAAAAGAATGGCCGCGTAAATCAATCTGGCGTGGCAATCATGACAGGCCTGAGCCGAGGCGAGGTTAGGAAACTGCTGGCGAATGACCGCGCTGAAACCACAAATCAAGCAACTCATGGCGCGCAAAAGGTGCTCGAGGGTTGGTCGCGTGACGCCGAATTCCGCACCACAAATGGCAAACCAAGGCGTCTTTCGATGGGTTCGGGCTCAGGGAGTTTCGCAAGTCTGGCACACAGATATAGCGGCGATATTCCGCCGCGAGCTACTCTCGAGGAATTACTGAGGCTACGGTCCGTAGAAATTGCTGGCACGTTTGTAAAGCGTAAGATAGAAAAAGGTAGTGATCTCAAAAGTCGCCAATACATACTAACCAAAGCCTCTGAGCAGCTCGCCCATCTATTCCAATTGATGGGTTACCCTCAAGCGCTAACTCCGGTAATAAAGCTGTTCGATGGAGTGACGATCGACGTATCAGATGGCGCGGCGTTGCGGATTGCGGAGCAGCGCGTCGGACAAACTACGCGAGCGTTCTTGAACGGTATTGCAAAATCCGCAGGAGCCTATTTGGTTAGGAAAGCAAGTAGGCCGAAGGCCGCAAAGAGGCGCATAGTAATAAACGTATCAGTATCGAGTTTCTTGCCAAGGGCGTGACGTCGTGCCATCAAGAACCGGCAAGCTGCGCCAAAAACGGACCGCCAATGGCGCTTCATTTCAGCTCCGTTTAATTCTTGCCATATTCAATTTCTTGCATCAATCGGGCGACTCGAAGGAGAGCATCTCTAAATTGTCAACATTGGCGCTGGGAAAGCTTCGGGAAAGATCGAGTAGTTCATCCCGTCGCATCTTAATGGATTCATCGGTTGTTTCTGCTATCGGAATCTCCTTTCACCGTTGGTATCGCGAGCGAGAATTTGTTAATGCAATTGGTCAACCCAGACCACTGAAACTTCTCGGGCCATCGCCAAGCGTTGAGGCCCTGGTTCGACGTGAACGTCCTTCCATTCCCGCGGTGACTGTCGCGCGTGAGATGCTAAGACTCCGTCTTGTTCGGCGCGTTCGCAGTGGCTTTTGCGTCCCCACAGGAATGCATGCATTAATTAGTAGGATGCATCCCTACATCGCAGAGCATCTTGCCCACTCGGTTATGCGGCTGCTTAGTACGGTGCAGTACAATGCCAGGACAAACGCTGGCGGTGGCACATTAATCGAAAGGTATGCGCACGTTCCAAACCTGAAGCGAAGCCAGCTTCAGGCGTTTCGAGAGTTTTCAAATCAACAGGGCGAAGCTTTAATTGACACAACCAATGATTGGCTTGAGTCCCATCGAAGGCTTCGAAGTAATAAAGAGAGAAAGTCCAATATTGAGGCTGGCTTGCATGTGTTTGCTTATCTAGGGAAAAGTCGAATCGTTCAAATGCGACGGAAATCCTAGGCTCCCCCATCCCTCAGCGCCCGCCTCAAGATCTTGCCCACGTTCGTCTTCGGCAAGTCGATTCTGAAATAGATGTGGCGGGGAAGCTTGTATCCGGTCAGATACTTGTGGCAGTGCTCGATCACTGCCTCCGCGGTAAGTCCCGGATCCTTCTTTACGATATATAGGGCGACGACTTCGCCTGAGCGCTCGTCGGGTTCCGCCACCGCAGCGACTTCGGCAACGCCGGGAAGGCGTGCGACAACATCCTCGACTTCATTTGGGAATACCTTGAAGCCCGAGACGATGATCATGTCCTTCTTGCGATCCTCGATGAACACGTAACCGCGCTCATCCATGCGACCAATATCACCGGTGCGCAGCCATCCGTCAGGGAGCATCACCTTGGCGGTCTCATCCGGGCGCTGCCAGTAGCCGCGCATCACCTGGGGACCGCGCAGGCAGATCTCGCCCACGCTGTTGAGCCCTAGTTCCTTGCCGTCATCGTCGCGGATGCTGACTTCAGTCGATGGCAGCGGGAGTCCGACGGAGCCGCTGAAACTCACGCCCACCAGCGGATTGACGCAGACGGCAGGGGAAGCTTCGGTCAGGCCCCAGCCCTGGGAAATCTCGCAACCGGTGGTCTGCTTCCAGCGCTCGGCGACCGCGCGCTGTACCGCCATGCCGCCGCCGACCGTGGCAACGAAGTGGGAAAAATCCAGCTCGCTGAAGCCGGGCGTGTTCAGCAGGGCATTGAACAGCGTGTTGACCCCCATGAAGAACATCGGCGGATGCCGGCGCAATTCCTTCACGAACCCCGGAAAGTCCCGCGGATTCGCGATCAGGTGGCCGGTGCCGCCGACCGAAGTGAACAGCAGGCAGTTCGCCGTCAGGGAAAAGATATGGTACAGCGGCAGCGCGCACACGTAGGTGATCTCGCCGATCTTGACCTGCTGAAACCAGGCGCGGGCCTGCAGGATATTCGCCACCATATTGCCGTGCGTGAGCATCGCGCCCTTGGCAACGCCGGTGGTGCCCCCGGTGTATTGCAGGTAGGCAATGTCGTTATGGCCGACTTCAACGGGCTCGGGCCGGTCTGGACTGTTCTTCAGCAACTCGGCCAGTGAGTGCGCGGCGGGCAGGTTCCAGGCGGGCACCTTTTTCTTCACGTACTTCAGGACAAAATTGACCAGCGCGCCCTTGGGGAAGCTCAGCAGGTCGCCGACGCCGGTGACCACGACGTGGCGCACGGAGGTGGCCGGCAACGCCTGCTCGGCGATGTAGGCAAAATTCTCGAGCACCACCAGGGCGGCGGCGCCTGAATCGCGCAGCTGATGCTCGAGCTCGGGGGCGGTATACAACGGATTCGTGTTGACGACCGTCATTCCGGCGCGCAACGCGCCGAACATGACCACCGGGTACTGCAGGATGTTCGGCAGCATGATCGCAACGCGATCGCCCTTCTTCAGGCCGTTGCGCTGCAGCCAGGCGGCGAAGCGATTGGAGAGACAGTCCAAGTCCTCGTAACTGAGGCGTTGTTCCATCTGGATAAAGGCAGTATGGGCAGCGTACTTCTCGCAACTGCCGTCTATCAGCGCCTTCAGCGACGAGTATTCGCCAGGGTCGATTTCGGCGGGTGTACCGGGCGGATACTGCTTGATCCAGAATCTGTCCATACCCCTAGACTCCCGCCAACCCGTCGGCCGGCGCTTCAGTGTGGCTGCACGCGCAGCAAGGGCTTGAGCACGGGCCAGACATTATCCAGCAGAATTGGCTGTCCGCGCTCATTGGGGTGCAATCCATCGCCCTGCATCAGTGCCGGCCGGCCCGCGATGCCCTCGAGTAGAAAGGGGACGAGCGGCACCCGGTGGGCCTGCGCCAGCACCGTGTAGTTGCCAGCAAATCCCGTGGTGTAGCGCTCGCCATAGTTCGGTGGCATGTGCAGGCCGAGGAGCAGGACCGATCGGCCGGGGCGAGCCGCCAGGCCGATCATGGCGTCGAGGTTGGCGCGGGTGCTGCCCAGCGGCAATCCGCGCAGGCCGTCATTGCCGCCGAGCTCGATGATCACGATGCGCGGTGCATGGGCCGCGAGCGCGCGCGGCAGCCGGGCGAGTCCGCCGGTGGTCGTTTCGCCGCTGACGCTGGCATTAACGACCTGGAATCCGTAACCTTCCTGACGCAGCCGGTTTGACAGCAGATTCACCCAACCCGATTCCGGGGCCATGCCGTAACCGGCGCTGATGCTATCCCCGAATACGAGTATCACCGGCGCCGGCAGGGCCGCGGCGCGCACCGTTTCGAGCGGAAGCAGGAGCCACAGAAAGGACAGGACACCGATGACGCGCGACATAGTTCTCCGGGCCGAGCGAGCCACCAGGCAGGTTAGCAGTCCCGAGGGACCCCTGACCATCGTTCGCGATGTGTCTTGCGAGATTCGCGCGCGCGAGAGCGTAGCGATTATAGGGCCCTCCGGCGCCGGCAAGTCGACGCTGCTGGCCCTGTTCGCGGGACTGGACCTGCCCAGTTCCGGACGGGTGTGGCTCGCCGGCGAGGACCTGACGACGCTCGATGAGGACGGGCGCGCGCGCCTGCGGGCGGCGCGCGTGGGCTTTGTGTTCCAGTCCTTCCACCTGGTGCCCTCGCTCACGGCGCTGGAAAACGTCATGCTCCCGCTCGAGCTGCAGGGCCGGCGCGACGCGCGGCCACCCGCGCTGGAAATGCTCCGCCGCGTCGGGCTCGGCTCGCGTGTCGATCACTACCCGCGGCAGCTCTCCGGGGGCGAGCAGCAGCGGGTGGCGATGGCGCGTGCCTCGATCGGTGAGCCTGCCGTCCTGTTCGCCGATGAGCCCACGGGAAATCTTGACACCGTGACGGGCGCACGCATCATCGAGCTGTTCTTCGAGCTCAATGCCGCGGCGCAGACCACGCTGGTGCTGGTCACGCACGACACCTCGCTGGCGGCGCGCTGCTCGCGCGTGCTGACGATGGATGCCGGAGCGCTGGTGTAGCGCATGGCCATGCTGCGGATGGCGATGCGCCTGCTACGGCGCGAGTGGCGCTCCGGGGAACTGGCGGTGCTGCTGGTGTCGCTCGCCGTGGCCGTGGCCGCCCTTACTGGAGTGGGCTTTCTCGTCGATCGCATCGGGCGCGCAGTCCAGGCGCAGGCCAGCGAAGTCCTCGCGGCCGACGCGCGGGTTGAGAGCCCCGAGCCGCTTGCACCGCAACTGGAGGCGGAGGCGCACAGCCTCGGGCTCCAGAGCGCGCGCCTGACAACGCTGATCTCGGTCGTGTTCCGGGGCGATGCCAGCCAGCTCGCCAACGTGCGCGCGGTCAGTGCCGGTTACCCGCTGCGTGGCCGCCTGAAGACGGCGGCGCAGGCCTTCGCCGCCGGGGAGGTGACGCAGGAGATCCCCGCGGCGGGCAGCTGCTGGCCGGACTCGCGGCTCGCGGCGTCGCTGGGCGCCCGCCCGGGAGATACGCTCATGGTCGGCGCGCGCGTGCTGCGCGTCGAGCGGATCCTGATCGCCCGCCCTGATCAGGGCTCCTCCTTCGTGGAGTTCGCTCCCTCGCTGCTGTTCAATGAGGTGGATCTTGCGGCCACGCAGCTGGTGCAACCCGCAAGTCGCATGCAGTACGCGCTGTTGCTCGCGGGCTCCGCGAGCGCACTGGGCCGCTACGACGACTGGTTCACGGCGCAGGCGCGCCCGGCCGAGCGGCTGGCGCGCGTCGCCGACGCCAGCCCGCAGATTGGCGATGCGGCGCAGCGCGCGAGCCGCTTTCTGTCGCTGGCCAGCCTGGTGGCAGTGCTGCTGTGCGCCGTGGCCGTGGCCATGAGCGCGCGTGGTTACGTGGCGCGCCATCTGGACGTCGTGGCGTTGATGAAGACCCTCGGCGCCACGCGCCGCTTCGTGCTGGGCGTCACCCTCCTGCAGATGCTGCTGCTGAGCCTGCTGGCAACGATGCTGGGTTCGGTCGCCGGCTGGCTGACTCAAAGCTGGTTGCTGCGCGCGCTCGCCGGGCTGCTGCGCACCGACCTGCCGCCGGCCAGCGGCTGGCCAGTGCTGGTCGGGCTCACCGTGGCCATCGCCATGCTGGCCGGATTTGCCCTGCCCACGCTGCTGCAGCTCACGCGGGTGCCGGCCTTGCGGGTGCTGCGCCGTGACGCCGGGCCGCCGCCCGCGCGCCTGTGGTTGTCGCTCACGCCCGCGGTCGTCGCGATCGCCGGGGTCATCTACGGCACGCTCGGTGAGTGGCGATTCAGTGCCTGGTTTGTCGTGGCGCTGACCGGGGCCCTGCTGTGCCTGGCGCTCAGCGGCGTCCTGCTGGTCGCGCTGGCGGGCCGCGCGCGTGGCAGCGCCAGCCTGGCGCTGCGCCACGGGCTCGCCAATCTGTCGCGGCGGCGTGCCGCGGCCGTTGCACAGATCGTGGCCTTTGGGCTCGGGGTCATGCTGCTGCTGGTGCTGGCGATTTTGCGTCGCGATCTGGTCAACGACTGGCGCACCAGCTTGCCGCAGGGCGCGCCGAATTACTTCTTTGTGAATATCCCCACCGATCAAAAGGACGATTTCCGCAGCGCGCTGCTTGCTGCGGGCGCCCGCCCGGAGCGCATGCTGCCCATGGTGCGCGGGCGCCTGATCGCCATCAACGGCGAGAAGATCAATCCGCACCTGCCGCACGCGACGATGCCGGGCGGGAAGCGCCCGCGCCAGCGTGGCGACCTGGCCGATCGCGAGCAGAATCTCACCTGGGCGGCGGAACTGGGCGACGACAACACCATCATCGCCGGGCGCTGGTGGGGCGCGGGGGATGCGGGCAAGCCGCTGGTGTCGCTGGCCAGCGAATTTCAGGAGTCGCTCGGCCTGAAGCTCGGTGATCGCCTGAGCTTCGATGTCGCGGGCGAGCAATTCAATGTGAGCGTCGCGAGCTTCCGCAAGGTGAAGTGGGACAGCTTCCGGCCGAACTTCTTCATCATGTTTCCGCCAGGACTGCTCGATGGCACGGCGGGCAGCTATATGACGAGCGCGCTGTTCCAGCCGCGCTCCGCCGGGGCGCTCGCCGCGCTGGTGCAACGCTTTCCGGGCGTCTCGATCTTCAACATCGGAGATCTGCTGGCGCAGATACGCTCGGTCATTGACAAGGCCGTGACGGCAGTGCAAAGCGTGTTCATTTTTACGCTATTCGCCGGCCTCACGGTCCTGCTGGCGGCGATACAGGCGAGCCGCGATGAACGGCGCTACGAGACGGCCATCCTGCGCGTGCTGGGAGCCGGGCGCGCCATGCTGCTGCGCTCCAGCTTTGCGGAGTTTGCCGTCATGGGACTGCTGGCGGGACTGCTCGCTGCCTGCGGCGCCGCCCTGGGCGGGTATCTGCTGGCGCGGCAACTCGAGCTGCATTACCACTTCGATGGATTGATGTGGTGCGCCGGGGTCCTCGGTACGACGCTCCTGGTCGGCGCCAGCGGCTGGCTGGCGACGCGGCCGGTGCTCAATCATCCGCCGCGCACGGTCCTCGACTAGAGGTTCGG